>ERZ773188.6-NODE-6-length-247291-cov-21.524980_pt1 | contig 247291 bp, 289 predicted proteins | sample MGYA00581011_ERZ773188 | MGnify/ENA primary metagenome ERZ773188 (study PRJEB29015, sample SAMEA2737798) | human gut metagenome | biome: human gut; feature: human-associated habitat; material: faeces | place: China | collected 2012 ...
AAGACGGCAAAAGCTATGCTATGGTATATGGCAACAATGCAAATGGTAAATGTGTATATAGTAAATAAATATATCAGTTTTTAGCGTTTACACAAAACTTGAAACGGACTCCTTGTCTTGCCTTTTAGCTTTATAAATTATTTGATAAATAAGTCTTAATATTATCCAAAACTTTTTTAGTTAAAAGGCCGTAGGCTTGCTTAGTCATACCGGCAGATTTTTTAGCACATAAAACATTTGGATAGTTTATTAATTCTTTTGCATTATCGCCAATAGCACCCTCAGTATCACAGCAATAGTAATTATCTTTGCAATCTAACCAATTTTTTAAGGCTTTTGAGTCAGATGCAGGGCCTATAGAGGTATTAAATAGTATTTTCTTGTTTCCTAAGCGTTTAAATTCTTCATCGTTAAGTAAAATTACATTCTTATTTAAACAAGCGAAAACTACCTGACTTTCTTTTAAGAGCTGATGAAGTTCCTTGTACTGAATACCTTGTTTTTCTTTTTCAGGCTTTCTTGTGCGACTGTAGTATGAAACATTAGACCCCATAAATTTAAGGGCATCAGCAATCATACCACCACTTACACCAAGTCCTATAATGCCCACCTTCAAGTCAGTTAATTCTAAAGGAAGTTCGTCCCAAAGAGGAAAATCAAATCCGTGAAGTATTCTGATAAGTTGGTACATAACATATTCTACAACACCTCTGTCACCGTAGTCACGAATACCTAGAACAGTAATTCCTTTAGTACGAGCAAAAGCTATATCCACATTTGCACTTTCTTCAGAATAAAGGCTACAACACATACCAACATATTTTATATTAGGGCATTTTTCTAATATATCCTTATTTATTCTGGTTGCATAGCTCACTAGGACACCGTCAGCATTACCAATTCTGTCTATTATTTCGGTATCATCTTTAGGATAGTCACTATGGAAAATTACTTCATCAGCATAATTTTTTAATTCTTCTCTACCACTATCAATTATACTTACTGGGTCAACAGCAACAATTTTTTTGAATTTTTTCATATTTTTTCTCCCCTTAAAAAACAATAGGTGAAACTATGTTCTGAAGTAAAGCAACAATGCTCCAACCGGCAATAGCACTTGTAGAAGAATAAATATCTACTACAGCCTTAACTCCCTCTATTTCAGCTGTTATTTTGTGGTCATCTCCTATCATATTTGGTACACTATGTATATTAACTTGTGTGTTTTCAGCTCCGGCTGTTGCAAGAGAAGCTGCTACAGCTACATTGACTTTTGTAGGTAAAAGACTTATTGCCTTCTTAGCATTTCCGTCAAATACTTCCTTTTCTTCATTATCCACCATTAATTGGTCATTAAATAAAGGTGTTCCTTTTAATGATTCAGGGCCTTTTCTTGTTTCAATTCCAGATTTTACTTTTCCCATTAATGATACAGTTCTAAGAACATCAAACCCACCAATAGCACCTGATGCAATATGTACCTTTGTATTGTTTTGTAATGCAGTTTCTTTTACTTTGTTATAAAATTCTTCATCAGCAAATGCACCAATAGATAATACGGCAAAGTTACAGTTTGAAGATAAAATTTTTAAAGCATAATCACGAACAGCCTGTCCGGATGCTGCCTCAGCAATATAATCAGGTTTTAATTCTAATAATTCATCAATGTTATTACATAGTTTACACTTGCCTTTTTGTGCTAATTCCTCGGCAGATTTTGAATTTCTACCAAGCACACCTACAAGTTCATATTCCTTTAATAATCCGTTATTGTACGCATCTACAATTATATTACTTAAATAGCCACAGCCAATAATTCCAAGTTTCAATTTAGTCATTTTGATATACCTCCCTTTAGTTTTTGATAAAATATCGCAACAACTATGCTATTATAACATAATTCTAACTTTAATTTTAAAGTATATACTTCATAAATTCTTAATAAATTAAAGTATTGACCTGTAGTTTACTCTAAGGTTTATAATAATATTACAAAACATTATAAGGAGTGGTTTCATGAAGAAATTAGGTTTTGGTTGTATGCGTTTGCCTATTACTGACCAGAATAATCAGACAAGTGTTGATTTTCAGCAGTTCTGTGATATGGTTGATAGTTTTATAGAGCAGGGTTTTACATACTTTGATACAGCTTATATGTATCATGATTTTAAGAGTGAAGAATTTGTAAGAGAAGCTTTAGTAAAGCGTCATTCAAGAGATTCTTTTACTTTGGCAACAAAAATGCCAACAATGTTCTTGAAGAAAGAAGAAGATTTGGAAAGAATATTCAATGAGCAGTTAGAAAAATGTGGTGTAGAATACTTTGATTATTATCTTCTTCACAACTTAAATGCTATTAATTATCCTATTGCAGAAAAGTTTGATGCCTTTGATTTTATTATGAAAAAGAAAGCAGAAGGCAAAATTAAGCATATAGGTTTTTCATATCATGATAATGCAGAATTATTAGAAGAAATTTTAACTAAGCACCCAGAAGTAGATTTTGTTCAGTTACAGATTAATTATCTTGATTGGAATAGCGAGGGCATACAGTCTGGTAAGTGTTATAATGTTGCTACAAAGCATAATAAGCCTGTTGTAGTAATGGAACCAATAAAGGGTGGCACACTTATTAATATTCCAGATGAGGCAAAAACACTTCTTACAGAAACAGACCCTAATTTGTCAATAGCATCTTGGGCAATTAGATTTGCAGCTAGTCTTGATAATGTTATGGTTGTATTAAGTGGTATGTCTAATTTTGAACAACTTAAAGATAACACAAGCTATATGAGAGAATTTAAGCCTCTTAACGAAAAGGAACAAGAAGTAATCAAGAAGGTTACAGATGTTATCACAAAGTCAATAGCAGTTCCTTGCACAGCCTGTCGTTATTGTGTAAAGGGTTGTCCAAAAAATATTGAAATTCCAACATACTTCAGCTTGTACAATGAAGAAATGAGAATGAATAAGGACAAGAAACTTCCATTCACACCTCAGACAGTATACTATGCTAATTATATTAAAAGCTATGGTAAGGCATCTGATTGTGTAGCCTGTCACCAGTGTGAAAAGAGTTGCCCTCAGCACATTAAAATTGTAGATATGCTTAAAAAGGTTGCAGGAGCATTTGAAGCTTAGTTTTGACAAAAAATGAATTTTGTGGTAACTTAGTACAGACATATGAAATGTCAGATAGTTACAGTCAATTCTGAATTTATATAGATTTTTGAAAGGGTTATTTTATGAAAATTCTAGTCATAGATGGACAGGGTGGAGGAATAGGCAGACAGCTTGTTACAGCTATAAAAAATAATTGCAGAGATGTAGAGATTACAGCTGTAGGAACTAATTCTATTGCTACATCAGCTATGCTTAAAGCTGGTGCAGATATAGGTGCAACAGGAGAAAATCCGGTTGTGGTAGGCTGTAGAAATGCAGATGTCATAGTTGGACCTATTGCCATAGTTGTAGCTGATGCACTATATGGTGAAATTACACCTAAAATGGCAGTTGCAGTGGGACAGAGTAGTGCGAAGAAAATATTTATTCCTGTAAATCACTGTAATAATTATATAGCTGGAGTGCCTGATACAGATTTAAATAGCCTTATTAAAAATGTAATAGATACAATTATAAATATGAAATAAAATTTTATTGCCATGAAGACAATTTTAAAATACGGTAAAGTATTTTTGTCTTTGTGGCTTTTTTATTATAAAAATTAAAGGAGAATAGTTATGACTCTTAAAGAATTTTTTACAGTACATAACAAAATAGCACTGGGATTTTCCGGTGGTGTTGATTCATCATTTTTGTTGTACTCAGCTATTAAATACGGTGCAGATATAAAGCCTTATTTTATAAAAACAGCTTTTTAACCGGAATTTGAATTGGAAGATGCAATGAAATTGGCATCACAGCTTAATATTGAACCAGAAATTATAAGGGTTGATGTTTTGCAAAATGAAAAAGTAACTGAAAATCCTAAAAATCGTTGCTATTTTTGCAAAAATACACTTTTTTCTATACTTAGAGAAGAGGCTAATGCCGAGGGCAGAACTCTTATTGACGGAACAAATTATTCAGATGATGCCGGAGATAGACCGGGGATGAAAGCATTAAAAGAAATGAATGTTCTTTCTCCTTTAAGAGAATGTAAACTTACAAAGGCTGAAATTAGAAAGTTGTCTAAAGATGCCGGATTGTTTACTTGGGATAAGCCTGCCTATGCCTGTCTTGCTACAAGAATACCTACAGGAACAACTATTACAGCAGAAAATTTAGAAAAAGCAGAAAAGGCAGAGGGTGCTGTTGCAAAATTAGGATTTAAAGATTTTAGAGTTAGAATAATAGGAAATACAGGAAAGTTACAAGTAAAGCCGGAACAAATGCAAAAAGCGATTGAATTAAGAAAAGAAATATTAGAAGCTGAAAAGGGAATTTTAGACGATGTAGTTTTGGATTTAAAGGAGAGAGATAGTATGGATAATGTCAAAAACATACTGGAAAATGTTAAAAATGGAAATATTTCAGTTGATGAAGCTCTTTTAAAATTGAAAATAGAACCTTTTGAAGATTTAGGCTTTGCAAAAATTGACCATCACAGACAGCTTAGACAAGGAATAGGAGAGGTTGTATATGGTGCAAGCAAAACACCTGAACAAATTGTAGAAATAACAAATTCTCTTTTGAACAATGGGCAAGAAACTGTTTTGATTACAAGAATGAACAAAGAGGCAAAAGAGTATGCACAAGGTAAAATGCCTTTTGAATACTACGAAATGCCTAAACTTGCTATAGCCGGTAAAATACCAAAACCTACAGGTAATGGGAAAATAGTTATTGTAACAGGTGGCACAAGCGATATGCCTGTTGCCGAGGAGGCAGCCCTTACGGCAGAAGCTTTAGGAAATAAAGTGGTCAGAATATATGATGCAGGAGTTGCAGGAATACATAGACTTCTTTCACATACACAGGATATTATGTCGGCAAAGGTAATTGTTGCTATTGCCGGCATGGAAGGGGCATTGGCAAGTGTTGTTGGAGGTATGGCAGATTGCCCTGTTATTGCTGTGCCTACAAGTGTAGGCTATGGTGCAGCTTTTGGTGGACTTGCAGCACTTCTGTCTATGCTTAATTCCTGTGCTAGTGGTGTAAGTGTTGTAAACATTGATAACGGTTTTGGAGCTGGCTATCTTGCAAGTATGATAAATAAAATAGGAGAGAATTAGTATGAAAACTTTATATATACAATGTAATATGGGTTGTGCAGGAGATATGTTGATGTCAGCACTTTCAGAACTCTTGCCAAACAAAGATGAATTTTTCCAAAAACTAAATAAAATAGGTTTAAAAGATGTAAAATATGAATCAAAGGCTGTTGAAAGATGTGGAATAACAGGTACATTAACAGATGTAAAAATAAATGGTGAAATAGAGAAAAGTACAGATAATGACCACCATCACGAACATTCTCATCATCACCATGACCACCATCATCACGAACATAGCAATATGAAATCTATTACAGAAATTATAAATGGATTAAATATTCCTGAAAAAGTAAAAAATGATGCTATAGAAGTTTATAACATAATAGCAGATGCTGAAAGCAAGGTTCACAATAAGCCTGTAGATATGATTCATTTTCACGAAGTTGGAAATAAAGATGCTATATCAGATATTGTCGGTGTTAGCTATATTATGTATGAATTAGATGTAGATAATATATGTTGCTCAAATATAAATGTAGGAAGTGGTACAGTAAAGTGTGCTCATGGCATACTTCCAGTTCCAGCACCAGCTACAGCACTTATAATGAAAGGTATGCCTGTTTATTCTAATGATGTAGTAGGGGAATTATGTACTCCTACAGGGGCTGCTCTATTAAAATATTTTGTGAATGAATACAAGCCTATGCCTACAATAGAAATTGAAAAAATTGGATATGGTATGGGACACAAAGAGTTTGAAACAGCAAATTGTGTACGAGCTATTTTAGGAAATACACAGGAAGGAAAGACAGATACTATTACAAAATTGGAATGTAATATTGATGATATGACAGGAGAAGAAATATCTTTTGCAGAGGAAATGCTTTTTAGTGCAGGAGCAAGAGATGTATTTACAGTGCCAATTTATATGAAGAAAAACAGACCGGCAGTTATATTAACTTGTCTTTGTGTTGAAAAAGATAAAAATAAAATTATAGAAACAATATTTAAGTATACTTCCACTATTGGCGTAAGAGAAAGTATAATGAATAGATATATTTTAGAAAGAAAAATTGAAGAAAAAAATACTAAATTGGGTACAATACAGGTGAAAAAATCCTTTGGATATGGTTGTGAAAAGGAAAAAGTAGAATATTCTACATTATCTGAACTGGCATTAAAAAATAATATGTCAATTTCACAGGTTAAAAAAATAATTTCAGAAGATAAGTAATTGACAAAATAGCTTGTTTATTGTATAATCTAGGAAAATATGGCGATGACAAAGACAAGTAACATAAGTAATCGTTTACAGTGAGCAAAGGACAGTGGGAACTTTGTAATAGAGCTTGTGTGAATAACACTTTACCAGCCACAATCTGAAAGAATTTTCGAGTAGGTGCGTCGCTTTACTGGGCGTTATCAGTATTGAGGGACTGTTAATCAGTAATTCAGGTGGTACCGCGGACATTTAACTGTTCGTCCTGACATTTGTTTTGGATGGGCAGTTTTTTTATTGCCTAAAATCTGTACTATAAAAATATATAAGGAGAAAACAATGAACACATCTAACATTTATCGTAACGTAACATTAGATAAGCTCACTGAAGGTGATGTTGGCTCAACTAAAAAAGTTTGTGGTTGGGTAGAAAACATTCGTGACCATGGTGGTGTATCTTTTATTGACCTTAGAGATATGTATGGTGTATTACAGGTAGTAATGCGTGATACAACTCTCTTAGATGGTATTAACAAAGAAGACTGTATCTCTATCGAAGGTGTAATTGACCACAGAGATGAAGATACTTATAACCCAAAGATTCCTACAGGTACTATCGAACTTGAAGCTCATAAGGTAGAAATCTTAGGTAAGGTTTACAGACAGCTTCCTTTTGAAGTTGCAACTTCTAAGGAAATCAGAGAAGATGTACGTCTTAAGTACAGATACCTTGATTTAAGAAATACAAAGGTAAGAGATAATATGATTTTCCGTTCTAAGGTAATTAGCTTCTTAAGACAGAAAATGACAGAAATGGGTTTCTTAGAAATCCAGACTCCTATTCTTTGTGCTTCTTCTCCAGAAGGTGCTAGAGATTATATCGTACCTTCAAGAAAGTTCAAGGGTAAGTTCTATGCTTTACCACAGGCTCCACAGCAGTATAAGCAGCTTCTTATGGTTTCTGGTTTTGATAAGTATTTCCAGATTGCTCCTTGCTTCAGAGATGAAGATGCAAGAGCTGACCGTTCTCCAGGTGAATTCTATCAGCTTGACTTTGAAATGAGCTTTGCTACTCAGGAAGATGTATTCAGAGTAGGTGAAGAAGTTCTTACTGAAACATTTAGCAAGTTCGCTCCAGAAGGTGCTGTTGTTACACAGGCTCCTTACCCAGTAATCAGCTATAAGCAGGCTATGCTTGAATTTGGTACAGATAAGCCAGATTTAAGAAACCCTCTTAGAATTGTAGATACAACTGACTTCTTCCAGAGATGTACATTTAAGCCTTTCCATGGCAAGACTGTAAGAGCTATTAAGGTTCATGCAGATATGTCTAAGGGCTTCCATGAAAAACTCTTAAAATTTGCTCAGTCTATTGGTATGGGTGGTCTTGGTTACCTTGAAGTTCTTGAAGATAAGTCTTACAAGGGTCCTATCGACAAGTTTATTCCAGACGATATGAAGCAGGAAATTGCTGATATTGCAAATCTTGAAGTTGGCGATACAATCTTCTTCATCGCTGATACAGAAGAACACGCTGCTCTTTACGCAGGTCAGATTAGAAATGAACTTGGTGCAAGACTTGACTTACTTGAAAAGAATGCTTATAGATTCTGTTTCATTAACGACTTCCCTATGTTTGAATATGACAAGGAAGCTAAGAAGATTATCTTCACTCACAACCCATTCTCAATGCCACAGGGTGGTTTAGAGGCTCTTAATACTAAGGACCCTAGAGATATTCTTGCATATCAGTATGATATTGTTTGTAATGGTGTTGAACTTTCTTCTGGTGCTGTAAGAAACCATAACCTTGACATTATGGTTAAGGCTTTCGAAATCGCTGGCTATACAGAAGAAGACTTAAAGGAAAAATTCGGTGCATTGTACAACGCATTCCAGTTTGGTGCTCCACCTCATGCAGGTATGGCTCCTGGTGTTGATAGAATGATTATGCTTCTCAGAAATGAAGAAAATATCAGAGAAGTAATTCCATTCCCTATGAATGGTAATGCACAGGATTTAATGTGTGGTGCTCCTAATGAAGTAACTGAACAGCAGTTAAGAGAAGTACACATTAAGGTTAGACAGTAATATTTGTTTTTTGAGACGAGATTGTGTTATGCAATCTCGTCTTTTTGACTTTGTTTTAATATGTTTTATAAGGTTGTTCTTTTTTTATGGAGATAGCTATAAAATAGAAAAGGAAAAAATTATTTTTTTATTACAATACCTATTTTGCGTTGATTAAATGATGTTATGTGGTATAATAAAATGTATTTGTGTGACCGAAAGGAGGAAGAATATGGACTTATTTGAGTATCAATCCCAACAAAAAATGAAAAAAGAAAGTCCCTTGGCAGCAAGATTAAGACCTACTACTCTTGATGAATTTGTTGGACAAGAACATATTGTTGGTAAGGATACTTTACTTTATAGAGCAATAAAAGCTGACAAACTTTCCTCTATTATACTTTATGGACCACCGGGTACTGGCAAAACCACTTTAGCAAAGGTTATTGCCAATAGTACAAAAAGTGATTTTCAACAAATAAACGCAACAACAGCAGGGAAAAAGGATATTACAGATACTGTTGAAAAGGCGAAAATGACTTTAGGTGGCTATGGTAGAAAAACAATATTGTTCATTGATGAGATTCATAGATTTAATAAATCTCAGCAAGATGCTCTTTTGCCATATGTCGAAGATGGAACAATAATTTTAATAGGAGCAACAACTGAAAATCCATATTTTGAGGTTAATAAGGCCCTTGTTTCAAGAAGTATAATATTTGAATTAAAGGCACTTTCTATAGAAAATATTAAGACCATTATAAAAAGGGCATTAACCGATGTAGAAAAGGGATTGGGTGTGTATAATGCTGTTATTGATGATGATGCACTGGAATTTTTAGCTAATACAGCTAATGGAGATGCACGAATTTCATTGAATGCTATTGAATTGGCAGTTCTTACTACAGAACCAAGTTCAGATGGTAAAATACATATTGATATAAGAACAGCAGAACAATGTATACAAAAACGAGCATTAAATTATGACAAAGACGGAGATAACCACTATGACACTATTTCTGCATTTATAAAAAGCATGAGAGGTTCTGACCCTAATGCTACAGCATATTATTTGGCAAAAATGATTTATGCCGGAGAAGACCCTAAGTTTATTGCTAGAAGAATTATAGTGTGTGCCTCAGAGGATGTAGGTAATGCAAATCCTATGGCATTAGTAGTAGCCAATGCAGCTATGGACGCAGTTAATTTTATAGGACTTCCAGAGGCGAGAATAAATCTTTCTCAAGCAGCTATGTATGTAGCCTGTTCGCCTAAGTCTAATGCCAGTATAAACGCTATTGATATGGCTATGGCAGATGTAAGAAATGTAAAAACTTCCGGAGTGCCTAACCATTTAAGAGATGCACACTACCCAGGGGCTGAAAAAATGGGTCACGGTCTCGGTTATAAATATGCTCATAATTATAATAACCATTATGTGCAACAACAGTATCTACCTGATGAATTGGTTGATAGAGTATATTATGAAATGTCAGATAATGGCGAAGAAGTAAAAATGAAAAAGTGGATGCAGTACATAAAGGAGAATAGTAATGAATAAAAGAGGAATTGTAACAATAATATTATCTGTTATACTCTCACTTCAAATTTGTGGACTTGTTACAAAAGCTGATTCTAATAATTCCACTAATACTGCCAATACAAGCATCGTCACAAGTGGCAATATGCGAGGAGTGTGGGTTGCAACAACTGCAAATTTAGATTATCCCACAAAGGCAACAACAGATGCAGCTGCTTTAAAAAAAGAAGCTGACACAATACTTGATAACATTAAAGCTATGAACTGTAATGCTGTATTTTTTCAAGTAAGACAGGCATCAGACAGCCTTTATAAATCAAATATTTTCCCTTGGAGTAATGTTTTAACTGGTTCACAGGGAACAGCACCATCTGATAATTTTGACCCTCTTGAATATTGGATTGAGGGTGCTCATAAAAGGGGAATGGAATTACATGCTTGGGTAAACCCACTTAGAGCAACTAAATCAAATAATGCCAGTTTAACCGGACTTGCTAATACAAATCCAGCAAAACAGCACCCAGAGTATTGCGTAAAGTATAGTGACGGAAATTATTATTATAACCCAGCACTTCCAGAAGTAAGACAACTCATTGTAAATGGTGTAGACGAAATAATAAGAAATTATGACGTTGACGGTATACATTTTGATGATTATTTCTATCCGGGTCAGAAATTTGATGATGATGATTCTTATGCTAAGTATGGAAATGGTATGAATAGAGCAGACTGGCGACGTGAAAATGTAAACAAGATGGTTCAGGCTGTTCGTGATGATATTAAGAATTATGATTCAAGCATTGCCTTTGGTATTAGTCCTACATCTGTTTGGGCAAATAAAACTTCCAATGCTTTAGGTAGTGATACAAAGGCTTATGAATCATATAATGCAATATATGCCGACTCAAGAAAATGGGCTTTAGAGAATTGGGTTGATTACATAGCACCACAGGTGTATACTGAAATAGGTAATAGTGCTGCTGACTATAAAACTGTAGTAGATTGGTGGTCTGATACCTTAAAAGATTCTAAAACAAAGCTTTACATAGGACTTGCAGATTATAAATGTTCCGGTGTTAGTTCAACAAGTCCTTGGTACAATGGAAAGGCTATAAAGGACTCTATGGAATATAATAGGTCTGTATCTAAAGTTGAGGGCGAAATTCACTTTAGATATAAGTTCTTGTTGGCAAACAATGTAAACAGTGTTATAAAAACTGCCTATGCAAATTCGTATTCTGCACCTGCAATAGATACAGTTACAAAGGTTCAGCTTACCACACAAGCACCTACTACTGTTGCTACTACAACAGAGGCAACAACTGAAGCAACAACTGAAGCAACTACAAAAGCTGTTACAACACAGACAACTACACAAACTACAACAAAAGTAGTTGAAACTCAGACAGAAAGCACTACATTTAATATAAATTCTATAGTAAATAAGTCCAGAGTTAAAATTCTTGTCTATGTAGACGGCAAAAAGGTTGAGTTTGACCAAGAGCCTATAGTCATAAATGGTAGAACAATGGTTCCAATGAGAGCAATATTTGAGGCTTTTGGAGCAACTGTAAGCTGGAACAATTCAACTCAGCAAGTAATAGCAATAAAAGATGCAACAGAGCTTTCATTTATTATTGGCGAAAAAACAATGTTGGTAAATAGAACTAACCTTTTAAATATAGATGTTGCACCTGTTATACGAAACGGAAGAACTTTAGTGCCGCTTAGGGTAATAAGTGATGCTTTAGGATACAATGTTGTATGGAACGACCCTAACAGAGTAGTTTCAATTACAACAATATAAGGAGGAATAAAAATGGCGTATTTTTTTGATATTTTAAAAACGATTTTATTTGGTATAGTGGAAGGTATTACAGAATGGTTACCTATAAGTAGTACAGGTCACTTACTTATTTTACAGAGTATGGTTGGGGAAATTATTTCTCACGACTTTATGGAAATGTTTGACGTTGTAATTCAGCTTGGTGCAATTTTAGCCGTTGTTGTAATTTATTTTAATAAGCTTAATCCATTTTCACCAAAGAAAACAGCTATAGAAAAACAGAACACAATCAACCTTTGGATAAAGGTTATAGTTGCTTGTCTTCCTGCTGCTGTTATTGGTTTGCTTTTAGACGATTGGCTTGATGACCATTTATTTAAAACAAGCGTTGTTGCTGTAACTCTTATATTATATGGTATTGCATTTATTGTGGTAGAGGAAAGACACAGAGGAAAGAAATTTACATATAAGGATTTAAATACACTTCCTCTTTCTGTTGCTATCGGTATTGGTATGTTTCAGGTGTTAGCTCTTGTACCGGGTACATCTCGTTCAGGTGCTACAATTCTTGGTGGTATGATTTTAGGTGCATCAAGATATGTTTCTGCCGAATTTACATTCTTCCTTGCTATTCCTGTAATGTTTGGTGCTTCACTTTTAAAACTTGTTAAGTTCGGTTTAGCTTTTAGCTTTGGAGAATTTTTTGCACTTATACTTGGTATGGTAGTTTCATTTGTAGTTTCAATACTTGCAATCAAGTTCCTTATGAATTACATAAAGAAACATAATTTCAAGGTGTTCGGTATCTACAGAATTATTCTTGGTATTGTAATTTTAGTTTTCTTTGCTATTTTTGGAAAATAAAATATAATTGTATATTTTCACCCTTATCAGTAAAAAATGATAAGGGTGATTTTTTATGGAAATTTTTAATAATATAAATAAAAATATTGAATATTTGGAAAATATTTTTGAAGATTGTGGGGATGTTGTAAAAAGGAAAATTCCCGTAGGTCAAAATAAAGAGAGTAGTATTTATGTAATATATATTGATGATATGGTTAATAGAGAAACTATAGAGAGTACAGTTCTCGAAAATCTTATGATTAATATAAGAATTGCACCTCCGGATAGAGATATTACAAATGATAATGGAATGGAAATTCTGACAGATGGTGGAATTACTACAGCCGATTTAAAAGAATGTGACAATATGGAAGATGCAGTTGACGAAGTGTTAGTAGGTAATACAGCTGTATTTTTTGATAATTCCAGTAGGGCAATTATTATTTCCTCAAAAGGATTTCCAAAGCGTTCTGTAGATAAGCCAGATACAGAGGCTGTTGTACAAGGACCACAGGAAGCCTTTACAGAGTCTGTAAGAACAAATACAGTTTTGGTAAGAAGAAGAATAAAAACACCTCTTTTAAAATGTAAGTCTTTAAAATTGGGAAAGAAAACAAAAACAGACATAGCATTAATGTATATAGAGGGAACAGTAAAAAATTCTTTGCTTAATTCTATAACAAAAAAATTAAATAAAATAAAAAGTTTAGATGTTTTAGATAGTGGATATGTAGAACAAATGATAGAGGAAAATAAATATTCGCCATTTCCACAAGTTCAAATGACAGAAAGACCTGATAAAACAGCATCGGCACTGTTGGAAGGCAGAGTAGCTGTTATAGTGGATACATCACCTTTTGTTTTGCTTTTGCCAACGGTTTTAGCTTGTTTTTATCAGTCCTCAGAAGACTATTATGAACGTTGGGAAATAATGAGCTTCATAAGGATTATAAGATATGTTTGTGGCTTTTTTTCTTTTTCTTTACCAGCACTTTATATAGCTATAACATTGTTTCACCCTTCTATGATACCAACGGATTTGGCACTTAAAATAAGTGGAAGTAGAGCACCTGTTCCTATAAATACTGTATTTGAAGTGGTATTACTTGAGGTTGTCTTTGAGGCTTTGAGAGAAGCAGGTATACGCTTACCGCAGGCAATAGGTAGTACACTTGGCATAGTAGGTGGTATTATTATTGGTCAAGCAGCTGTAGAAGCCGGTTTGGTTAGCCCAATGGTAGTTATTATTGTTTCCCTTACAGGAATATGTAGCTTTGCAATTCCAAATATTTCCCTAGTTTCAGCTTTCAGACTTTTAAAATATTTTATGATTTTGCTTAGTAGTATTTTTGGTATGTTAGGTTTTGCAGTTGGAGTGTTTATGGTATTAACTCATTTATGTTCTTTAAAATCTTTTGGAAAAGCTTATGTATCACCTTTTAATTCCCAGAGTTTTAAATCAGCCTTTCAGGATACGGTATTTAGATTTCCTCTTGATAAAATGAAAGAAAGTTCTTATAAGGAGGAATAAATATGAAAAATAGTAAAATATCCAATACACAATTACAGGCAATAGTTTTTTTGGAAATGATAGGTATGGAAGCTATGATTTTACCTAAAATAGCTGGTAACATATATACCATACTTATAATGTCAATATTCACAGCATTTTATAGTTTAATTGCAGGGTGGCTGTTTAATAAGTTTTCTTACGTAGATTTACATGGAATAGCAGGGAAAATACTTCAGTTTTTGTTTTCGATTAAAATTGCTATAGTTTTAGGTCTGGCATTGTATATTTTTTCTTTTTTTATAAAGGAAACAATATTAGATAATTCGAAGTTATGGACAATAGGTATTATACTTTTGTTCGGAGCAATGTACTGTGCTGTTTCTGGGATTGAAACAGTGGGAAGAACAGCTGAAATACTATTACCTTTTGTAGCGATACCACTAATATTCGCCGTCTGTGTTGGAATAAAGAAAATAGATTTAGAAAATTATAATATACTTTTTGAGAATAAGGATTTGTGGAGAGGATTAATGCTTTCCTTAAATGTAACAGCTATAGAAAGCATAGTTTTAGGTAAGGATTACGTTAATAAAAGCCACTTAAAAATAAAAATTCCTAAATCTATTGTTCTTGGGCTTTTGTTCATAATAGGTGTTACATCAGTAGCCTATGGAGTCTATGGAGATATTGATTATAATTTGCAAAACTTTCCTACGTTAGAAATAATATATACTTCGGGGGTATTTTCGTTTTTCCAAAGACAAGAGGAAATTTTTGTCTGTTTATGGATATTTGCTACGGTGTTGTATTTAAGTTCACATTTATTTTTTTCACAGGACTTATTTTCAAAATCTATGGGACTAAAAAAAGAAATAGCAACCATTTTAATAGCCGTTTTTGTATATATAATATCTTTTGTTCCTGATAATTTCAATCAGGCATTAACAGAATTTTGCTATGTAAATGTCTATGGAAGTATATTGTTTGTATTAGCAGTACCACTTTTTGTAGGGAGGTATCTGAAATGAGAAAATTTTTGAGCTTACTTTTGTGTATGTTTATACTAACAGGGTGTAATGGCAGTAGAGAACCAGAGGAAAGAGATTATGTAATGGTTGTTGCTGTTGATAAAAATTATGATACTTATGTATCTGTAGCACGTCCCAATAGAGATAGTTCAGCAGAGCCTAAGGAAGATATTATTAGTAGCAAAGGCGAAAGTATAACAGATAGTATAAGGAAAATAAACAAAAAATCAAGAGGACAGCTTTATTTTGGACATACTGTAGCTTGTATTGTTGATAAAAGTTTATTAAAAAATTCAAAAATAGTCGATGAGATAATTACAACTTGCAGAAACAGTAGTCAATTTTCGAGAAATATACTTCTGTTCTCCAGTGAAAATGTAAAATCAGTTATGGAAGCAGAACCTGACAATACAACTGTTTCAGGATATATAGAAGACTATACACAGGTAAACAAAAGTTATAGTTACGATATTAATGATATGATTAAGGCAGTCACCCACAATAGAGAAATTGTTCCACCTGAAATAAAGGCTGATAAAAATGCTATAAACATTACAAAATAGTTAAGACACTTGTTAAATCCTTGCTTTTGTGATAAAATTTACTATTATGTTCAGGAGGGATTTAAAGTGAAAAATTCGATTAAAAAATTATTTTCATCGATACTTGCTGTCACAATGGTATGTGGTTTATTGCCAACTGGTACTATTGTTATGGCACAGGCAACAACAATAACTGTCGGTAAGGGTAGTGGATATGATTTTAATACATTACAATCAGCTATTGATTCTATTAAAGTTATACCTACAGAAAAAGACCCCGTAACAATAGAAATAGCTTCTGGTACTTACGAAGAAAGTGTATCAATAAATAAACCTAACGTGCATATTACTCACGATGGTAAGCCGGAAGATGTTGTTATAACTTATGATAAAGCAAACGGACACTCAAATCCTGCTAAAAATTTTGGTACTGATAATACAAGTACATTTTCAGTAGGAACTGGTGCAACAGGCTTTAAGGCTAATAATATTACAGTTCAAAATTCATACAATATTGGCACAAATAATAGTCAGGTTCAGGCTGTTGCTTTTTCATCACAGGCTGATAAAGTTGTCTTAGATAACTGTAGATTTATTGGCAGACAAGATACTTTGTACCTTAGAGGTGCATCAAAGGGTCAAACTAATTACGGTAGTTCAAATAATGCCAGAACATATTTGAAGAACTGTTACATTGAAGGTACAGTTGATTATATTTTTGGTGATGGCACAGCATTTTTTGATAAATGTAATCTTAAAATGATGTCTTATCAAAATGGTGGTCATTTTACAGCACCAAATACAACACTTTTTAACATTGGTTACGTCTTTAATGAATGTAACTTATCTGTTGATAGTAGTGCTACTTCAGATATATTAGGAAAAATTGACTTAGGTAGACCATGGCAGTGTGACAGTGCTTATCCTAACTATGGTTCAAATTCAGTATTTATAAATTGTACTTTGCCAGACAATATGAATAAAGCCGGTTTTTCTAAATGGGATGAAAATACTGTCTTAAATAAAGTCAGATTTTATGAATATAATTCAAAGGATTCAAAGGGCAGAACTCTTGATACAAGAAACAGAGCTGAATTTGTAAAACAGCTTACAGAAAAACAGGCAAAGCAGTATAATTGCTATAATGTATTAAAGGGTGAAGATGGTTGGAATCCAGCTTTAGCAAGTGGTACAACTGATGTTTGTGATATTACACTTAATAGTTATAATATTTCAATTCCAGTTGATGAAACTTATACATTAAAAGCTTTTACATTACCTACAAAGGCTAAAACAAATGTTACTTACACTTCTTCTGATGATAATATTGCATCAGTTGATAGTAAAGGTGTTATAAAAGCTAAAGTTGTTGGCGAATGTGAAATTACTGCTACAACTGAAACAGGTATGTCTGCGACTGTAAATGTAAATGTTACAGCAGAAAGAACAGCACTCCCAACTTTAAAATCTGTTTCAATAGAAAAAGATGATGCTATTGAAGTTGGACAGAAGTTAAAGGCTGTTTATTCTTATAACTTAGATACAGATAATGATGCTGATGCTGCTAATATTCGTTGGTATGCAGTAGATGGTAATAAAAAAATCCTCATTAAAGAGGGCGTTGGAGAGTATTTTCAGTCATATGAAGTAGAAGCAAAAGACGTAGGATATAATATTATGGTTGAAGTTATGCCTGCTACAAAAACAACATATGGAGAATACGGTGCAACTGGCACATACACTACTAAGGCTAAAGTAACAGGTAATTCTTCTACACCAAATACACTCTATAGAGGTAATTTTGATTCAACTAACGGTTGGACAACAAAAAATAATTGGAATATTATTTCAAATGGCTACAATAACTTTGTTACAGCAGGTTGTGAAAATGGAAACACTTGCTTAATGACACTTGACAAGGGTACTAATTGGAATAACGTAAATATTGAAGGTAGATTTAGATTTAATCCAGACGGAAAGGGTCTTACTTCTGAAGGATTTTTCAATATTTATATGAACTATAATGCCAATAGCTATTATAAATTAACACTTGGCAGAGGTAGCAATACAAAGAGTGTTAAGTTATACATTTATAAAAATGATGGTACAGGAGATGTCCTTTTAGGCAAAGACGAAACAAGTCTTAAAAATAATATTTATCAGAACAGTGGAGAAGGAAATCCATACTTCTATGTTACTTTTGCAAAGACAGGAGATGACCTCACTGCTAAGGTAAGATTTGAAGGACAGACTAAGCCAACAGCAATTCTCACAGCAAAGGAAAGTGGAAATGCTTTATCAGCAGGCACAGTAGCTATGGAAGCCGGTGGAGATGCAAATATTGTTCTTGTAGATTCTCTTTCTGTTGAAAGTGCAGAGGAAGAAGATGACAGTAATAAAACAAGAATTTTTATACTTGGTGACTCAACAGTTAAGTATTATGGTGATGATAACACTATAGGTGGCTGGGGCGAATACCTTGTAAATTATTTCAATGCTGATTCAGTTAAGTTTATAAATAAGGCAGAAGGTGGCAGAAGTACTCGTTCATTTATCAATCAGGGTAGATTGGCTGAAGCTATGAGCGAAGTAAGAAAAGGAGATTATGTATTTATTCAGTTTGGTACAAATGACCAGAGAACAGATACAAATGCCTTTATGGAACATTCTGTAGCCCTTGGTACTCCAGATGCTAATGGAATTTACCCAACAGTTCCAGGTGTAAAGTCAAAAACTCCAGATTCAATTTACAATTTCTACAAGGATACAGATTATCCATATGCTGAAACTTTTTATTCTTATAATACAGGTACTTTCAAATGGTATCTTGACCAGTATATTACAGCTGTAAGACAGGCTGGTGGTATTCCGGTTCTTTTAACTCCAGCTTGCAGAATATTCTTTGACAGCAATGGAAAGATTACTTCTCATTTTGGAGAAAATGATGGTTATGTAACAGCTGTAAGACAGGTAGCAGAAGAACAAAAAGTTGAACTTATAGATATGTTTAACATTACTAAAGATTTGTATGAAAGCTATGGTGTATTTACTACACAAGGACTTCACAACATAAAGGAAGACGGTACAGTTGACCTTACACATTATAACAAGTTTGGTGCTAACCTTATTGCTGGTAAAATGGCAGATACAATAAAGAACTTAAATCTTTCTGGTGTTTCAGAAAATGTTATTGTATCAAATAAGGAAGTTGCAAAGACTGATTCTCTTAAATCTGCAAACCTTGTAATAGTTGGTGGCAAAGGTGCTGCAGGAGATAATGAAGGCGATTACAGAGTAGATGCAGCTGGTTTTGGCAATTATATTAGTAATTATTTATCAGATAAAATAACAGTTAAAAACTTAGCTCAAACAGATGCAACAGCAAAAAGTTTTAGCAGAAGTGAAAAGTATAATGAATTTTTAAACTCATTTAAAGAGGGTGATTATGTTATGATTGCCTTTACAAATGAAGATAAATACACTTCTGATGATATTAAGTACTATTCTTCTCCATATGGAAATGTGGACACAACTGGTTCATATGAACAGTTATTATATTATAGTTATGTTAAACCAGTTTTAGATAAAAAAGCAATTCCAATTTTGGTTACACCGTATTATGAAAGAACAGAAGAAAATGGAGAGGTTATAGCAAATGAAAATCCATATGTAAATGCTGTTAAGGAATTAGTAGTTTCTAAACAGTTGTTCTTCGTTAATATGTATGATTTATCAAAAAATCTTTATGATGTAATGGGTGCTGAGGGAAGTAAGGTTCTTAACGCATATGATGCAAAGGGTGAGATATGTGGTGATACATTCAGTACATTTGGTGCTGAAACAATGGCAAAAAAGATTCTTACAGCTTTAAAGCAGTCATCAGCATCACTTAAGGATTATATCAATGATACAAAGCTTACAGCAGTTTCTTATATGACAAGAGCTGACTTTACATATATGGTTGTTGATGCTCTTGATTGTGAAATAAATAATGGAAATAGTTTTGCTGATGTATCAAAGGGTAAGTACTATCAGGGAGCTATTGCTACAGCAAAAAATCTTGGACTTGTTACAGCTGTTGAAGGTAACAATTTCCACCCAGAAGAACCTGTTACAGCAGATTTTCTTAAATCTGTTATCGATAAGGCATTAAAATATAAGAAGTCCAATGCAGATTTTAAGGATATTTATGCTTTAGCAAAGGGCAAGGTATCAAATGAAATTGGTATTTATGCCATAGATAAGTTAAATGAGGAGATAAATAAATGATAAAAATGGTTTCGTGGAACGTAAATGGTCTTAGAGCTTGTGTTGGCAAAAATTTTATGGATTTTTTCAATGAAGTAGATGCAGACATTTTTTCACTTCAAGAAACAAAGTTGCAGGCAGGACAGATAGACTTAGATTTACCGGGCTATCATCAGTATTGGAATTATGCTGAGAAAAAAGGTTATTCAGGTGTAGCTGTATTTACTAAAAAAGAACCTATTTCTGTAACTTACGGTATAGAAGGAGAACAGCATAACAAAGAGGGTAGGGTTATTACTCTTGAGTTTGAAGATTTCTATTATGTAACTTGCTATACTCCAAATTCACAGCAGGGACTTGCCAGACTTGAGTACCGAATGGAATGGGAAGATGCCTTTAGAGCTCATTTATTAAAGTTAAAGGAAAAGAAATCTGTTATTCTTTGTGGTGACTTAAATGTAGCACATACAGAAATAGATTTAAAAAATCCTAAAACAAATAGAAAAAATGCTGGCTTTACTGATGAAGAAAGAGGCAAAATGACTGAGCTTTTGAACTCCGGCTTTATAGATACTTATAGATATTTTGAGCCAAATACAGAAGGGGTATATAGCTGGTGGAGTTATAGATTCAAAGCTAGAGAAAAGAACGCAGGTTGGCGTATAGACTACTATATTGTAAGTGATGATATGAAAGACAGATTGGAAGGAGCAAAAATTCATACAGAAATATTTGGTTCTGACCACTGTCCGGTTGAACTTGATATAAGGTGATAAAATGTATAATAAAATTACAGCTGTAGAGGCAAAGAAAATTATGGATGACCATAAAAAGGTAACAGTTTTGGATGTTAGAGAACCTGATGAGTTAGTAGAGGGTTATATTGAAAATTCAAAGCTTATTCCTTTAGATGAAGTTCCGGAAAGAGTAGAAAAAGAATTAGATAAAAGTATTCCTGTTCTTGTTTATTGCCGAAGTGGTAGAAGAAGTGAGATGGCAGGAAAAGTTCTGTCAGAAAAAGGTTATAAGGTCTATGATTTTGGTGGAATTATAGATTGGCCTTTTGATAAGATTATGTAATAAAAAGCCCGTAAAGGGCTTTTTATTTTGACGAAAGAGGGAATAAAATGTCAAAACAACAGACGGATTTGGGCAAAGATAAAATAGGCTCTTTATTGTTTAAATTGGCTTTACCATCTATTTGTGCTCAAATTATAAATCTCCTTTATAATATGATTGATAGAATGTACATAGGTCATATAAAAAATATAGGACCATCGGCTTTAACAGGTGTGGGAGTTGCCATGCCTGTTATTGTGTGTATTTCAGCTTTTGCAGCCCTTGTTAGTATGGGTGGAGCACCTTTAGCATCAATTAATATGGGCAGAGGAGATAAAGAAAAGGCAGAAAACATATTAGGTAATTGTACTACTATGCTTATTTTAACTGCTTTAATATTAACTTCTATTTTTCTGGTGTTCGGCAGAAAAATTATGATGCTTTTTGGAGCAAGTGAAAATACCATAGAATATGCTTGGTCATATATGAAAATATATTCTCTAGGTACAATTTTTGTACAACTTGCTTTAGGGCTTAACGCATTTATAAATGCTCAGGGATTTTCAAAAATAGCTATGACTACAGTTGCTATAGGTGCATTGTGTAATATTATTCTTGACCCTATTTTTATATTTGGTTTTAATATGCAGGTACAAGGTGCTGCTTTAGCAACAGTAATTTCACAGTCGATTTCTTGTATATGGATTTTAAAATTTCTTACAGGCAAGAAGACAGTTTTAAAAATAAAGAGAAAATATTTACTTTTAAAGAAAAATATTATTTTGCCTGCTATAGCTTTAGGACTTTCACCTTTTATAATGCAGTTTACAGAAAGTGTATTGGCAGTAAGTTTTAATACAAGCTTATTAAAATATGGTGGAGATTTGGCAGTAGGCTCAATGACTATATTAAATAGTGTTAATCAGTTTTGTATGATGCCATTAAGTGGACTTTCTCAGGGGGCTCAGCCTATAGTTAGTTTTAATTATGGAGCTAAAAATGTAGACAGAGTTCAAAAGGCTTTTAAGTTACTTTTGAGAGTTTGTGTTGTATATTCTGTTGTACTGTGGTCAATAAGTATGTTCTTACCTAAGGTGTTTATTTTAATATTTACATCTGATAGTGAACTTATTAAATATACAATGTGGTCAATTAGAATTTATATGGCCGGTTCTTGCGTTTTTGGTATACAGCTTGCATGCCAACAGACATTTATCGCTCTTGGAAACGCCAAAAAATCTATATTCCTTGCACTATTAAGAAAATGTATACTTTTAATTCCATTAATTTATATTTTCCCATTGTTTATAGCAAATAAAACTTTTGCAGTATTCCTTGCAGAACCGGTTGCAGATGTTTTTGCAGTTATGTGTACAGCTACTATGTTTTATTTTGAATATAGAAAATTGGGACTGATTGCTAAAAAGGACTAGCATTTTAAACACAATAGTAGTATAATGAATTTAAATTTATATTTTTTGGAGGTAAACGTTATGACAACTATTTCTACTAAAAATGCACCTGCTGCTATTGGACCATATTCTCAGGCTGTTGAAATTAATGGTCTTGTATTTACATCAGGTCAGATTGCTATAAATCCAGAAAACGGTAATATTGAAGCTACTACAATCGAAACTCAGACAGAACAGGTTATGAAAAATCTTTCTGCTATCCTTGAAGCAGCTGGTACAGATATGACAAAGGCTGTAAAAACTACTTGTTTCCTTGCAGATATGAATGATTTTTCAGCTTTTAATGAAGTGTATGGCAAGTATTTCACTACTAAGCCAGCTCGTTCATGTGTTGCTGTAAAGACTTTACCAAAAAATGTACTCTGCGAAGTAGAAGTAATCGCAGCTAAATAAGGAGATAATATGTTAACTTTAGATAAAATTTATCATGCAGCCTTTGTTTTAAAGGATGTTATCAGAAAAACTGGTGTAATTCACGCACCAAAATTAAATCCAGAATCAAATATTTACCTTAAAACTGAAAATTTACAGGTAACTGGTTCTTTCAAGGTAAGAGGTGCTTATTACAAGATTTCACAGCTTACTGATGAAGAAAAGGCAAGGGGTGTTATTGCTTGTTCAGCAGGTAACCATGCACAGGGTGTTGCTCTTGGTGCAACTGCTAATGGCATTAAGTCAATAATTTGCCTTCCAGATGGTGCTCCTATTTCAAAAGTAGAAGCTACTAAGAAATATGGTGCAGAAGTTTGCCTCGTTAAGGGTGTATATGATGATGCTTACGAAAAGGCAATGCAGTTAAAGGAAGAACATAATTATACATTTGTTCATCCTTTTGATGACGAAGATGTTATTGCAGGTCAGGGTACTATTGGTCTTGAATTATTAAACCAGCTTCCTGAAATTGATGCCGTAATCGTTCCTATTGGTGGTGGTGGTCTTATTTCAGGTGTAGCTTTTGCTATTAAGTCACTTAAACCAGAATGTAAGGTTTATGGTGTTCAGGCTGAAGGTGCTCCATCAATGGTAAATTCTATCAGAGATGGCGAAATCGAAAACCTTCCTGCTGTAAAGACTATTGCTGATGGTATTGCAGTTAAAACTCCTGGTGAACATACATATGAATTATGTCAGCAGTATGTTGATGAAATTGTTACAGTTTCTGACGATGAAGTTGCAACTGCTATTCTTGCACTTATGGAACAGCAGAAACTTGTTGCAGAAGGTGCAGGTGCAGTTTCTGTAGCAGCAGCTATGTTTAACAAAGTTGATGTAAAGGGCAAGAATGTTGTTTGTCTTGTTTCTGGTGGTAATATTGATGTTACTATTTTATCAAGAGTAATTTCAAGAGGTCTTTTAAGTACAGGTCGTTCACTTACTCTTAAAATGGAACTTACAGACAAGCCAGGTCAGCTTGAAACAATTTCAAGAATTATTGCAGATTTAGGTGGAAATATTGTATCTATTCATCATGATAGATATGACTTAAATATTGATATTACATCTTGTATATTAGATATAAGAGTAGAAACTAGAGACCAGGCTCACATTGATGAAATCGTATCAGCATTGTTAGCTAATGGTATAAGAATTACAAATCTTTAATATATTTAATACAAAAAGCTGTTAGAGAGAAATCTTTAACAGCTTTTTTGTATGGTTAATAAGGGAGATAAATCTGATTACTTATGGTACAAATCACAAATTATGGCTGTAATTTGTTCTAAACATACACAATATATAACATATAAACAAAAAAGAGCAGATAAAAATCTGCTCTTAAAGTTAAATCCGGGATGCCGTTCCTATCTCTTCGACACCTAGCTGAGCTAGGTGGGTGACCGCACACCGACATTTGCCTTCCACTGCCCAAAGGGAATTATCTTGTGGCCTGGCATTTGCCGGAAGATGTAGGAAACCCGTTCAAGAAATGTAGGTTCAAAAATAATAGGTTCGCGAACATCCTAGACCTTTGCTATGAACATATTATATAATAACATTACAGAAAATGCAATAGTTATTTGGCAAATTTTCATTTTTATTTAAAAATTTTAATCTTTTTCTTTGGTTACGTTTTTATTATATTCCAAATAAGGATAATTATATTCGTGAATTAGTTCCAAATTTGGAAAAATATAACTTTGACTGTTTGTGCTAAAACAAAGAAAGTAGTTACCAGTCGAAAAAATAGTAAAAAAATATTAATAATTGTAAAGGGTGCTATTGCCAAAAGTAAACAATAATGTTATAATAAATATATAAATTTATGGATTGATAGGAGGAATAATTATGGCATTAGTAACAACAACAGAAATGTTTAAGAAAGCTTTTGAGGGTAAGTACTCAATCGGTGCGTTTAATATTAATAATATGGAAATTGTACAGGGTGTTTTAAGAGGTGCAGCTGCATTAAACTCAGCTGTTATTCTTCAGTGTTCAAAGTCTGCATTAAAGTATGCTGGCCCAAGATGTATGCACGATATGGTAGCTGCTATTGCAGAAGAAACAGGTGTTGATGTAGCACTTCACCTTGACCATGGTCCAGACCTTGAAACAGTTAAGCTTTGTGTAGAAAACGGTTTCACATCTGTAATGTTTGACGGTTCTCACTATGATTATGAAGAAAACGTAGCAAAGACTAAGGAAGTTGTAGACTATGCTCATGCTCATGGTGTAGTAGTTGAAGCTGAACTTGGTAAGCTTGCTGGTGTTGAAGACGAAGTAAGTGTTGCAGAAGGACATGCTACATATACAGACCCTGATCAGGCTCTTGATTTTGTACAGCGTACAGGCGTAGATTCACTTGCTGTAGCTATTGGTACAAGCCATGGTGCTTATAAGTTCAAAGGTGATGCTAAGCTTGATTTTGACCGTCTTGCAGTTATTACTGAAAAGCTTGAAAATGCAGGTTTCAAGAACTATCCAATCGTTCTTCATGGTGCATCAAGTGTTGACCCTGATGTTATTGCTCTTTGCAATAAGTATGGTGGAGATATTAAGGGTGCAAAGGGTATTCCTTACGATATGTTAAGAAAGGCATCTAGTATGGCTGTTTGCAAGATTAATATGGATACTGATATTAGACTTGCTATGACTGCTGCTGTTAGAGAATTTATGGCTGAAAATCCTGATAAGTTTGACCCAAGAGGTTACTTAGGTGCTGCAAGAGAAAAAATTCAGGCACTTGTAGAAAATAAAATTAAGAATGTTTTAGGTTCAGAAAATTCAATGAACTAAGTTGTAACATTATGTGTTTAAGCCCTATTTTTAGGGCTTAAACTAATTATTTTTGCAGATTTAAAAATTTTCATTGTCAAAATTGTAAATTTGTGGTATCATAAACCTTAACATTTTAGATAAATTATTTAGAAGGAGAAAACGATAATGGCTTTTTATTATAGTGAACCATCACATACTTTTAGTGAATATTTATTAGTACCAGGTTACTCATCTTCTGAGTGTACACCTGCAAATGCAAGTTTAAAGACACCTCTTGTTAAGTTCAAGAAGGGCGAAGAATCAGCGATTACAATGAATATACCTATGGTATCTGCAATTATGCAGTCTGTATCAGGCGAAAAACTTGCTATTGCACTTGCTAAAGAAGGTGGTATTTCTTTTATTTATGGTTCTCAGACTATTGAAGCTCAGGCTGCAATGGTAAAGAGAGTTAAGAGTTATAAGGCAGGCTTTGTAACAAGTGTATCAAATATTAAGCCAGACCAGACATTAGCTGATATTTTAGCTTTAAAGGAAAAGACAGGTCATTCTACAGTTGCTGTAACTGATGATGGCTCTGCGAATGGTAAGCTCATCGGTATCGTAACAAGTAGAGATTATAGAGTTAGCCGTATGGACCCAGCTACAAAGGTTTCAGAATTTATGACTCCTATTGAAAACCTTGTTTATGCTGAAGAAGGTACTTCTCTTAAGGAAGCCAATAATATTATTTGGGATAACAAGCTTAATGCACTTCCTATTGTTGATAAGAATGGCAATCTTGTTTCTTTTGTTTTCAGAAAAGACTATGATAGCCACAAGGAAAATCCAATGGAACTTTTAGATAAGTCTAAGAGATACGTTGTAGGTGCTGGTATCAATACTAGAGACTACGCAGAAAGAGTTCCAGCTCTCGTAGAAGCAGGTGCTGATGTATTATGTATTGACTCATCTGAAGGTTTCTCAGAATGGCAGAAACTTACTATTGACTGGATTAGAGAACATTACGGTGATACTGTAAAGGTTGGTGCTGGTAACGTAGTTGATAGAGATGGCTTTAGATTCCTTGCAGAAGCAGGTGCTGACTTCATCAAGATTGGTATTGGTGGTGGCTCTATTTGTATCACAAGAGAAACTAAGGGTATCGGTCGTGGTCAGGCTACAGCTGTTATTGAGGTTGCTAAGGCTAGAGATGAGTACTACGAAGAAACTGGTATCTATATTCCAATTTGTTCAGATGGTGGTATTGTACACGATTATCACATTACTTTAGCTCTTGCTATGGGTTGTGATTTCTGTATGTTAGGTAGATATTTCTCAAGATTTGAAGAAAGTCCAACAAATAAGGTTATCGTAAATGGTAACTATATGAAGGAATACTGGGGCGAAGGTTCTGCAAGAGCTAGAAACTGGCAGCGTTATGACGTTGGTGGTGCTGGTAAGCTTTCTTTCGAAGAAGGTGTTGACTCTTACGTTCCATATGCTGGTTACCTTCATGACAATGTTGCTGTTACACTTGCTAAGGTTAAGCATACTATGTGTAACTGTGGTGCACTTACTATTCCAGAATTACAGGAAAAGGCTAAGCTTACACTTGTTTCTTCTGTAAGTATTGTTGAGGGTGGTGCTCACGACGTAGTATTAAAGGACCAAGCAGCAGTATCTGTAAAATAATTCAATATTGATGTAACTTATCCTCCTTTGTGTTTATAGAATAATACAAAGGAGGATTTTTTATGTTAGAGGATAGAGTTTTATACTATTATAAAGAGGATTATAACTGTGCTCAGTGTATGTTGATGGGAGCAAGAGATGAATATGGTTTGCCAATAGAATGTTGTTGTGTAGATATGTGTGCCGGAGTTTATAATGGGTTAGGGGTAGGTAGTATATGCAGTATAGTTGTTGGAGGGATAATGGTTATAAGTTTGTATTTTAAGAATGAAAATACTATAAAGCATAAACGTATGGAATTTATAAATAATATATATGATAAATTTAATACTATAAACTGTGGTAAAATGCCAAAACAAAATGGTTGTGATAATATTGTGTATGAGGGGGCAAAAATATTGAGAATAGTTTTAGAAAGTGGATAAACGAGAAATATAGACTTATATATATTTAAATATTAGACATAAATAAAGCCTATTTTCTTACTAAGAAATAGGCTTTATTTTAAAAAGTAAATATTTAATTACTTTCTTATGTACTGTTCTACTTCCTTAGGAAGGTCTGCTGGGTCAACATTACCAGCTAAAACGAAGTCAACATTATAAGCCTTGCTCATAGAATCAAGTCTTGTAACAAGCTTAATTAAATCTTCATCGCCTAAAGACTGAACAATTTTGAAGATACCATCAACAAATACCTTTGTAATGTCGCTATTCTGGGAGAAAATACCATAAATAAAACCAATAAGCTCTCTGTAATTAGCTAAAGGAAATTCTGAAACCTCAACGAATCTAATCTTATGGTTAAGGTCATAAATATGACGCTTATCATCATCAATATAAATAACATCACCATCAGAAGTGCTAACACTTTCATTAGCTAAATCGATGAGGATTTTTGTCTTGCCTTCGCCTTTTTCACCTGCTAAAATCTGTACCATAATAATCTCCTCCTTTATATATAAGTGAAGTGTTATTAATTCTATAATCTCCACCTTATGTTTCTTTAATATAACTATTCTACAACTATATAGAATATCCTTTTATTTTTTTATATTTTTTTGAAAATAAATTTTGTCTTGACAAATCCCTACAAATTAGAGTATGCTATGCTTTGAGTCTTTATGTTCGATAGACGAAATTTTGTAGCAACAATTAAGTGTTTGAATTCGGAGGTATCATTTTGAATAACACTAGAGAATATAACAATGAAAGTATAAAATCTCTTAAAGATGAAGATAGAGTAAGACTTAGACCGGCCGTTATATTTGGCTCTGACGGATTAGAGGGTTGTGAACATTCAGTTTTTGAAATTCTTTCTAATTCTATTGATGAAGCAAGAGAAGGCTATGGTAAAAAAATAGAAATTACAGTAGGAAAAGATAATGATATTACTGTCTGTGACCATGGTAGAGGTATTCCAGTAGACTTTAACAACAATGAAGGTAAATATAACTGGGAGCTTTTATTTTGTGAGTTATATGCTGGTGGTAAGTATGATAACAACAGTGGAGATAATTACGAATATAGCTTAGGTTTAAATGGTTTGGGTCTTTGTTCAACACAGTATAGCTCTGAATATATGGATGTAACCGTTGTTCGAGATGGATATAAGTATGAATTGCATTTTGAAAAGGGTAGAAATGTAGGTGGATTAAAAAAAGAACCTACAAACTCTAAATCTACAGGCACTAAAATATATTGGAAACCTGATTTAGAGGTTTTTACAGATATTAATATTCCTATTGAATATTATCAGGAGATTTTAAAACGTCAAAGTGTTGTAAATGCAGGTCTTGAATTTGAGTTAAAAGATTTAAAGACTGGTGAAACATATAATTATTGTTATGAAAATGGTATAAAAGATTATATTGTAGAAAGAGCAGGGGAAAAATCCCTTACAGAAATACAGTTTTATCATGATGAAACAAAAGGCAGAGATAGAGAAGATAAGCCTGAATATAAGTTAAAGTTTGATGTTGCTTTTTGTTTTAATAATGAAGTGAATTTCCTTGAATATTATCATAATTCAAGTTTCTTGGAATATGGTGGTTCACCAGATAAAGCGGTTAAATCAGCGTTCTTGTCTGCTGTAGATAATTATCTTAAAAATAATAACATGTATAAAAAAGACGAAAAGAAAATCGTCTTTACTGATATAGAGGATAGTCTGGCGCTTGTAATAAGCAGTTTTTCTACTATAACAAGCTATGAAAATCAGACTAAAAAATCTATTACAAATAAATTTATACAAGAGGCTATTACTAAGTTCTTGAAAAAACAGTTGGAGATTTACTTTATTGAAAACAAAGCTGATGCAGATAAACTTGCAAATCAGGTTCTTGTAAATAAGAGAAGTAGAGAAACGGCTGAAAAAACAAGGATAAATATCAAGAAGAAACTTACTGGAAATCTTGATATGAACAATAGAGTTAAAAAGTTTGTAAATTGTCGTACAAAAGATGTTTCAAAGAGAGAACTCTATATAGTAGAGGGTGACTCTGCACTTGGTAGCTGTATGCTTGGTCGAGATGCAGAGTTTCAGGGAATAATGCCTGTTAGAGGTAAAATTTTAAACTGTCTTAAAGCCAATCTTGAACAGATTTTCAAAAGTGAAATAATTGTTGATTTGTTAAAGGTCTTAGGTTGTGGTGTTGAAATCAAGTCTAAGCACAACAAGGACTTAAACAGTTTTGATATTAACCAGCTTAGATGGGACAAGATTATAATATGTACAGATGCCGATGTTGATGGTTTCCAGATTAGAACACTTATTTTGACTATGATTTATACTCTTGCACCTACTCTTATTAAAGAAAAGAAGGTATTTATTGCAGAATCTCCTTTATACGAAATTTCAAGTGGTAAAAAGACTTATTTTGCTTACACAGAAAAAGAAAAAGTAGATATTCTCAATAAGTTAGAAGGTAAAAAATATAAAATTCAGCGTTCAAAGGGTCTTGGTGAAAACGAACCTGAAATGATGTGGCAAACTACAATGAATCCAGAAACAAGAAGATTGATACTTGTTATGCCTGAAGAAGTAGAAAAAACAGCACTTATGTTTGATTTACTTTTGGGAGATAACCTTAGTGGAAGAAAAGAACACATTGAAACAGACGGATACAAGTATATTGACCTTACAGAATTAAGCTAGGAGGGTTGAAATATGGAAAAAATGCTTTATACAGAACAAAAGATAACAGACACCCTTGAAAGCAATTATATGCCTTATGCAATGAGTGTTATTATTTCAAGAGCTATTCCGGAAATAGATGGTTTTAAACCTGCTCATAGAAAACTTTTATACACAATGTATAAAATGGGCTTGTTAAATGGCGATAGAACTAAATCTACTAACGTAGTTGGTCAAACTATGAAACTTAATCCTCATGGTGATGCTACAATTTACGAAACTATGGTAAGACTTGCAAGAGGTAATGAAGCTTTGCTTCATCCTTTTGTAGATTCTAAGGGTAACTTTGGTAAAAATTATTCAAGAGATATGGCTTATGCTGCATCAAGATATACAGAAGTTAAACTTGATAGTTTTAGTAATGAGTTATTTAGAAATATAGATAAAAATACAGTTGATTTCATTGATAACTACGATGGTACTTTGAAAGAACCTGTCTTATTTCCAACAACATTTCCAAATGTGCTTGTAACACCTAATAAAGGTATAGCCGTAGGTATGGCTAGTAATATTTGTAGTTTTAATTTAAAGGAAGTATGTTCAGCTACCATACATTATATTAAGAATAAAAATACGGATATTAAAAAATACCTTAAAGCTCCTGATTTTTCTACTGGTGGAGAACTTATATATAGAGATGATGAAATAGAGAAAATCTATGAAACAGGTAGAGGAAGTTTCAGGGTAAGAGGTAAATATAGATACGATAAGAAAAATAGTCTTATAGAAATTTATGAAATTCCTTACACAACAAATATTGAAACTATCGTTGACCAAATCATTGATTTAGTTAAGAAAAATAAAATAAAAGAAATAAATGATGTAAGAAATGAAACAGATTTGGGCGGTCTTAAAATTACTCTTGATATTAAGAAAAGTGCAAATCCAGAACTTCTTATGAATAAACTCTTTTCTATGACTACATTGGAAGATAGCTTTAGCTGTAATTTTAATATACTTGTAAATGGTTCTCCTAAAGTAATGGGAGTGAAACAAATATTAGATGAATGGCTTATTTTTAGACGCCAGTGTATTAAACGTCAATGTGCTTATGATTTAGAGAAGAAAAGAGAAAAACATCATCTTCTTACAGGTCTTTCTAAAATTCTTTTGGATATTGACAGAGCTATTAAAATCGTAAGAGAAACTCCAGAAGATAATATGGTAATACCAAATCTTATGGAGGGTTTTGATATTGATGAAGTTCAGGCTGAATACGTTGCAGAAATAAAACTTAGAAACCTAAATAAGGAATATATATTAAAACGTACTGATGAAATTAAAAATCTTCAAAAGGAAATGGCTGAATTACATGAAATTCTTAAAAATGAAGATTTAGTTGACAATATTATCATTGGGGATTTACAGGAAGTAAGTAAAAAATATGGTGTTCCTAGAAAAACAGATGTAATTTATCATGAAGAAATAAAGAAAATCACAAAAGAAGATTTAATTGAAAACTATGGAATAAAGTTATTCTTAACTAAAGAAAATTATTTTAAAAAGATTACACTTGTTTCTCTTCGTTCAGCTTCTGAACAAAAATTAAAGGAAAATGATGAAATTATTCAAGAAATAGAAACTACGAATAAGACAGAAATTTTATTTTTCTCTGATAAACAATGCTTATATAAAGTTAAAGCACACGAATTAGCTGAATGTAAAGCTAGTAGTTTGGGCGAATACTTAAATAACATTCTTCCTATGGAACAAGATGAAAAAATAGTTTATATGCTTGAACCTAATGGATATAAGGGCTATATGCTTTTTGCTTATGAAAATGGTAAGATAGCTAAAATAGAAATGTCAGCTTATGAAACAAAAACATTCAGAAGAAAATTGGTAAATGCTTATTCAAATAAAGCACCATTGGCTAAAATGCTCTATATTTCAGAAGATACAGATGTTGTTCTTATTAGAGATATTGACAAAGCTATGTTAGTAAATAGTGAACTTGTACCTCAAAAACAGACAAAGAGCTCTGGAGGTGTTCAGATTTATACCTTGAAGAAAAATAGTAAGGTAACTAATATGATGTATATGACAGATTTTAAATCTGAAAATATTGAGTATTATAGAAGTACAAAAATACCTGCAACAGGCCATTTTATAAATGAACAAGACAAAATAGACAATGACATACCTAGACAAATAGGGCTTTTTGAATAAAAAAATACCTGCAAAGGACACTTCGGTGTCCTTTTTTTGTGCAATAAGTAGAGTGTGTAGTTAAAATTGCACAAAAATATAAAATGCTATTGACAAATATAGGTTTGATTTGTATAATGTAATTACAGAAAAGGAAATAAACAAATAAAAAGTAAACAGCAACTGTACAGTAAATAAATGAAATTTCAGCTAGTTTATATAAAAGTTTATTTCTGAAGATGTAATGAGAGATTTAAAAAGGTAGGTATTGTTAGTTCGGCAATTAATAGGGTAATTGGGACTGACATTAAATGAGAAGGTATGAAAGAAATCTCTCTGAATGAAATAGTAAGTATCCTCAAAGGAGGAAATTTTACTAAAAAATAAAAATGAAAGAGGTGAGTCCACCAGAAGTAGCAAGTTAGTCTTATAATCATTTAATCGTTTATGACTTTTTTATAAAAGTGCAGACATATTAGATTGAGAGCAAGTTGTGTGGAGTGTAGAAATAGCATATAAACACTATAAGCGATGCCCGGGATTATAAAGACATAGGATTATTTCATATATTCACATAGATGTAAGTGTAAAGTGTAAATGTATGATAGTAAAGCCAGAACTTAAATGCTAAACGAAAAGAAAAGAAACCCATACTATCGATGGAGCGTTTTTCAAAGATGACAGTATAACAACTGATTGGATTTCAAAGTGTCTAAAGAGCATAGTAATTCAGTTATTTACAATAGATGTCAAATGAAGACAGAAATGAATAGGTAATTGAATAAAGAATTTTTAAGCAAAGGAATGAGTCTAATGTAAGATTTACAATATTCGTTGTGGTATGGTGAAAGGATACATTACGAATTAAAACGGACAAAAATGCAATGTACATAAATGATGAGGAATTTATAAATACATTGTTACGGTGATTGTAAGTTGTATAAAATTTAGATTAAAAGTTATGGTTGAATTAAGAAAATTAAAAGTATCAATAAAGTAGACTGATACATCACAGAAGTGAAAAAGGATTTGTCAATGAATGATGGATAGTCTGATTAATAATTATATATAATGTTACAGTTACAGTATTAAAATTTAATAAAGTACATATTAAAAAAAGCTTCGGTAAAACCGAAAGAAAGAGATTTTAAAAATGTGTGAAGAATCAATGAGATAGCTCGTTGTTGGTAGTGATTAGACCAATGGCGGGCTATTTTTATGTATATATAAAAATAAGTTGACTAAGATAGTTCTATATATTATAATCCTATTGTAGTTAAAGAATACACGAACAGGAGGAGAGGGTTATGTTTATAGGTTCTTGTATTATAACATTACGAGCAGAATGGGTACATACACTAAAAGAAAAACGTATGATTATACAGAGCTTAACAAAGAGGGCTAGAAATAAATTCAATATAGCTATTGCCGAAGTAGATGAACAGGATACACATCAGCTTATAGTTATTGGCTTTGCTTGCGTAAGCAATGAATACAATCATGCAGATGAAATGGTGGAAAAGGTTATAAAATTTATTGAGGGAAATACCGATGCCATTGTAGATAATGTTGAAAAAGATATAATTTAATAAAAAATACAAAAAATAGTGGAAATAGTAAAAAACTTATGATATAATGGTATCTAGTGCATTTATATATTTTTTAGGAGGACGTTTAAATGAGCACAATGGAAAAAATTGAAAAAAATAAGGTAAAGCTTACTTTCTCTGTGGACGCAGCAAGATTTGAAGAAGGTATGCAGTATTCTTACAATAAGAATAAGAGCAACATCGCTGTTCAGGGTTTCAGAAAAGGTAAAGCACCTAGAAAACTTATTGAAGCACAGTATGGTAAGGCAGTATTCTATGATGATGCAATTAACTTTGTTATGCCAGAAGCATACGAAACAGCTGTTAAGGAAAACAACCTTGATGTAGTATCAAGACCTGAAATTGACGTAACAGCTATTGATGAAAATGGTGTTTCTTTCACAGCTGAAGTATATACTAAGCCAGAAGTTAAGCTTGGCGATTACAAGGGCTTAAAGTATACTAAGATGGATGAAGAACCAACTGACGAAGAAATCGATGCAGAATTAAAGAAGGAACAGGAAAAGAATGCAAGAATCGTAACTGTTACTGACAGACCAGTTCAGAACGGTGATATTGCTACTATTGACTTCAAGGGCTTTATGGATGGCGAAGCTTTCGAAGGTGGCGAAGGTAAGGATTTTGACCTTGAAATCGGTTCTCACTCTTTCATTGATACATTTGAAGACCAGTTAGTAGGCAAGAATGTTGGCGATGACGTAGAAGTAAACGTAACATTCCCAGAAAACTATGGTCAGGCTTCTTTAGCAGGTAAGCCAGCTAAGTTTGAAGTTGAAATTAAGGACATTAAGGTTAAGGAACTTCCAGAGCTTAATGATGAATTTGTTCAGGATACAACTGAATTCGAAAACTTAAATGAATATAAGAATGAAATTGCGGGTAAGCTTATTGTAGCTAAGAAGCAGCAGGCTAAAAATAAGATGGAAGAAGACCTTGTTACAGCTCTCGTAGAAGGTTGCGAAATGGATGTACCACAGGTTATGATTGACAATGATATTGATATGAAGATTGAAGACTTCTCAAGAAATATTCAGAGTCAGGGCTTATCTCTTGATGTTTACCTTCAGTACATGGGTCAGACAGTTGAATCAATGAGAGAAGCTTACAGACCAATGTCTGAAAAGCAGGTTAAGGCTAGACTTGCTCTCGAAGCTGTAGCTAATGCTGAAAACTTTGCTGTAGAAGAAGCTGACCTTGATGCAGAAATCGAAAAGATTGCTAAGGCTTATGGTATGGAAAAGGATGTATTAAAGTCTGCTCTTAGACCAGAAGATACTGAAAATATCACTAAGGATATTAAGGTACAGAAGGCTGTTCAGTTTATCAAGGATAATGCTGTAGAAGCTTAATTTTAATATTGCGATATAATTGAGGAGGGGTTGTTTATGAGTCTTGTCCCAGTTGTTGTGGACAGCTCCGGTGCAGGAGAACGTGCATATGATATATATTCAAGATTATTAAAAGATAGAATTATTTTCTTAGGCGAGGAGATAAATGATGTGACAGCTAATTTGGTTGTTGCACAGCTCCTGTTTCTTGCTGCGGAGGACCCTGAAAAGGATATTAACCTTTATATAAATAGTCCCGGTGGTTCTGTAACTGCCGGTATGGCTATTTATGATACTATGCAATATATTGCTCCTGATGTATCTACTATTTGTATTGGTATGGCAGCAAGTATGGGTGCGTTCCTTCTTGCAGGTGGTGCTAAGGGTAAGAGATATGCTTTACCTAATGCTGAAATTATGATTCATCAGCCTTTAGGTGGAGCAAGAGGTCAAGCAACTGATATTCAAATTCAGGCTGAGCAAATTTTAAAGATTAAAGAAAAAATGAATCGTATGTTATCTGAAAATACAGGTAAGGATTTTGCTCAAGTTTGTCTTGATACTGAGAGAGATAATTATATGTCTGCTCAGGAGGCTAAGGAGTATGGCCTTGTAGATGAAGTTGTTAAAAAACCTCAATAAAGGAGAGATATAATGGCAACAAAAAATGAAGATAGAGTTGTAAAGTGTTCTTTTTGTGGTAAAACACAGGACCAAGTAAGAAATATTGTTGCTGGTCCAGATGTTTTTATATGCAATGAATGTGTTGAAAGATGCTGTGAAGTCCTTGAAAGAGGATATGCTGAAAATAATCAAAGTTTAATAAGTAATGGGCTTCCTACACCAAGAGAAATGAAAGAAATGCTTGATGAATATGTTATTGGACAGGAACAAGCAAAGAAAGCTTTATCTGTTGCAGTATATAATCATTATAAGAGAATTGCTTCTGATGCCATGGGTAAGGAAGTTGAGGTACAAAAAAGTAATATACTTATGCTTGGACCAACTGGTGTTGGTAAGACACATGTTGCTCAGACACTTGCTAGAATTATTGATGTACCTTTCACTATTGCCGATGCAACTAGCCTTACAGAGGCTGGTTATGTAGGTGAAGATGTTGAAAACATACTTTTAAAACTTATTCAGGCTGCAGATTTTGATATAGAGAGAGCTCAAAGAGGTATTATCTATATTGATGAAATAGATAAGATTGCTAGAAAGTCTGATAATCCATCTATTACAAGAGATGTAAGTGGTGAAGGCGTACAGCAGGCACTTTTGAAAATTCTTGAAGGTACAATTGCTAATGTTCCACCTCAGGGTGGTAGAAAGCATCCACATCAGGAATTTATACAGATTGATACTACAAATATTCTCTTTATTTGTGGTGGTGCTTTTGCTGGAATTGAAAAAGTTATTGAAAAAAGACTTGCAAATAAGGTTATTGGTTTTGGTGCAGAGGTTAAAACAAAAGCTGAGCTTAACAGTGGTGAGCTTTTAAAACATGTTATTCCTCAGGATTTACACAAGTTCGGTTTAATACCAGAGCTTATTGGTAGAATGCCAGTTGTAGTTACATTGGATAACTTAGACGAGGATGCACTTGTGCATATTCTTACTGAACCTAAAAATGCTATAATTAAGCAGTATCAGTATCTTTTATCTTTGGATGATGTAGTTCTTGAATTTACTGACGATGCACTTAGAGCTATTGCACAGAAGGCAATTAAGCAGGAAACAGGTGCTAGAGGTTTAAGAGCTATTGTTGAAAGTTTTATGACTGATGTTATGTATGACATTCCATCAAATGATAAGATTGAAAAATGTATTATTGATGCTGATGTGGTAAATGGCGAAGCTAAACCACAGCTTATATATAACGAAAACAGAAAGTCTTTACAAGAAGAACAAGAAAGACATGTTGAAAATATAAATATTTGCTAATTTTTATCGATGCACAGAAATGTGCATCGTTTTTTGTATAAAATAATTGCATTATTAAACGGAATGTAGTACAATATTACTAAAATAAAAAGGAGGTTTTTGCTATGAAAAAAAGGATAAATGGATTTATGGCTCTAATGATTGCGTTAGCTATGTCATCTTCGACAGTGGCTGTAAATGCAACAACTATAAAAGTTGCAGAACCGTCTACAGAAGCAACAACAGAACAAGCAAGAACAATAAATAATCAGTATAATATATTTGATTTTTTAAAAAGTAATATTCCGGAAACTCCAGAATTGAGATTTGATGGTACTACAGTAGAACAGTATAATCAGTGGTCTAAAAAGACAAAAGCAAAATTAAAAGAAGTAATGGGTATAGACAAGCTAGAGGCTTCTAAAATGGAACCAACATTACTTGAAACTAAAGTGATGTATGGATATACAAGATATAAATATGAAATAAAGACTACAAATGATTTAGTTATGCCTTATTATGTTTTAGTGCCTAAACAAAACGCTAATGGTAAAGCTGCTATTGCTATTCATGGACATGGAAGTGATGGTAAAGAAGGTCTTGTAGGAAACGAAAAAGAAGATTTAAAAGCAAGTGTAGAAAAATATCATTATACATATGCCATGGAACTTTTAAATAAAGGATATACCGTTTATGTTCCGGATTTACTTGGAGCAGGGGAAAGAATGTTAGGTATATACAAGAATAATACAGCAGAATGTAATGATATTAATAATGCCCTTATTAGTCTTGGGTATAGCTTACAAGGTATAATTTTGTTTGAAAATATGAGACTTACAGACTATGTAGCAACTCTCGGCTATGATGAAATTGATTGCATAGGTTTCTCTGGTGGTGGCGAGGCTGCATTGTGGTTGTCTGTAATGGATGATAATATTAATAAAACAATCGTTAGTGGTTTCTTACATAGTTTCAAAGACACATTGATTTACAATAATAGATGTGGTTGTAATTTTGTACCTGATATGTGGAAGTATGTAGATATGGGCGATATTCTTGCTTTAGATGCCAATAAGGAAATTTACATTGAAACAGGAGATAAAGATGGGCTTAATGGCGAAAGAGGTTTAGAAGGAGTTTATGAGCAAGTAGGGATTGCAAATAAATGTTTTAATTTATTTAATAAAGAAGTTCAGTTAAAAGTGTGCAATGGTTCACACCAATGGTACGGTAGCTGGATGGATAAATTTTAATATGTATTTAAACGCTGTACATTTTGTATGGCGTTTTTTTATAATAAATCTGTTCTGAAAAATGAATCGGAAAGATAAATCCAATGGCTTGCAATATAAGCCACAAATAAACAAAGTTAATTTGTTTGCCATATTTTTTAAAACCGGTACATATATTTCCAAGAGGAGGTGTTGTATTGGAGGATAACGGTTTCAATCCTGAACAGATTTCTCGAATGATGAATATGATTAAAATGGTACAAATGTTAAATAACGAAAACAAGCCTAAAGAAGATGAGCAAAGTCACTCAAATGATGAAAATGATACAGTAGTTGAAGAAGTAACAGAGAATATAAATCAAGTAAATGATGGTGTAAAGACAATAGAAAAGGCAATACCATATATAGACCCAAAGTACCAAAAAAACTTAGAAATTATGGTAAAAATAATGGAATTGCAAAAAGTAATTAACTCGTTTTCAGCAATTACAATACAGTCTAAAAATCCGGAAGAAAAGAGTAGAAAAATGCTTATGGCAATAAAGCCAGAGCTAGATAATAAAAAACAAAAAATGTTAGACCTATTTGTAAAAGTAATGGAAATAAAAACAATAATGGAGGGTATATATGGAAAATAATATTGATGATATTCTAAAAGACAAGGCATTTGACTGTATGGATGATAAAAACAAACAGGAGTTGAAGGAACTGTGTATAAAAATGCAGGGCAAATCTGTTGAAGAGGCTTTACCTTTTCTTATGTCCTATTCTGGGAGATTAAAGAATAGCAAGTGTACAAAATCTGAAAAACAGGCAATAATAAAAATTTTACTTTCTCAGCTTAATGACAATGAAAGAAAACAAATTATGAAATTTTTGAAGATTATGGGAATGTAAATTGCAATTATTATTGTAAAACTTTCAAAAATAAAGAAAAATCCACCTAAAACTAATTAAATTAACATTTAAAATGAATTTTTTTTGCAAAAAAATTCAAAAATGTGATTAAACTTATTGACAAGTTAAAAAAATAAGTTTATTATATTAGTTAATGGAGGTGGGAGGATGTTTATATTTAACCCCAAATCAAATTTGATTGAAAGACGTGAATTGGAGTACCCGCTTCAGGATGTCGAAAAGCCAAATTTGTATGATAATTTATACAGTTATGATGAAGTGCCAAAGATTGCTTTTAACCATAGAATAGTACCTATTGATACTCCGGATAGAATCTGGATTACAGATACTACATTTAGAGATGGTCAGCAGTCAAGAGAGCCTTTTACAGTAGACCAGATTGCTCATACATATGATTTACTTCATAAATTGGGTGGTCCTAATGGTATTATTAGGCAGAGTGAATTCTTTGTTTATTCTAAAAAAGACCAAGATGCAGTTTATGAATGTCTTGAAAGAGATTATAGATTTCCAGAAGTTACAACTTGGATTAGAGCTAATAAAAAAGATTTTGAACTTGTTAAGAGTATTGGTGTAAAGGAAACAGGTATTCTTGTAAGTTGTTCAGACTATCATATTTTCTATAAGATGAATATGAAGAGAAGTGAAATCATTGAACATTATCTTGATATTATTCGTCAGTGTATCGAAGTCGGTATTAGACCAAGATGTCATTTCGAAGATATTACAAGAGCCGATTTCTATGGTTTTGTAGTTCCTTTCGCTAGTGCATTAATGAAGCTTTCAGACGAAACAGGTATGCCTATTAAGATTAGAGCTTGTGATACTATGGGATATGGTGTTACATTCCCTGGTACAGTTCTTCCTCGTTCTGTGGCTGGTATTATTTACGGCTTGCACCACCATGCAGGCGTTCCACAGGAATTATTGGAATGGCATGGACATAATGATTTCTATAGGTCAGTTATCAATGCTTCTACAGCTTGGTTGTATGGTTGCTGTGGTGTAAATACTTCACTTTTTGGTATTGGTGAAAGAACTGGTAATACACCTTTGGAAGCTATGGTTATGGAATATGCCCAGCTTAGAGGCACTCTCGATGGTATGGATACTACTGTAATTACAGAGCTTGCTGAATATTTTGAAAAGGAAATAGGATATGAAATTCCACCTATGACACCTTTTGTTGGTAAGAACTTTAATGTTACAAGAGCCGGTATTCACGCAGACGGTATCCTTAAGAATGAAGAAATATATAACATTTTCAACACAGATTTACTTTTAAATAGACCTGTACAGATTGCTGTTAGTAAGACTTCTGGTCTTGCCGGTATTGCTTATTGGGTTAATAATTACTTTAATTTCAAGGGCGATAAGGCTTTAGATAAGAAACACCCAGTTGTTGTTAAGATTAAAGAATGGGTTGATAAGGAATATGAAAACGGTAGAGTTACGTGTATTTCTGATACAGAACTTGCAAAATTAGCAACTGCAGAGTATGATAAATATAAAAAAGGTATGGAGGAATAATCAAATGAGTATTGATAAAATTGAAGTAGCAAAAGAGAAATTTGGCAAACTTATTGAAGAACAGCTTGCTAGAGTTGAAAGAATGAAGGCAGACAAGGACTTTATTGACTATGCTAGTCTTCCTGTAATTAAGATTGGTATTTGTGGTGGCGATGGTATTGGCCCTGCAATTACTGCTCAGGCTCAGAGAATTCTTGAATTCTTACTTGCTGATGAAGTAGAAAAGGGTAAGGTTGAATTTAAGGTTATTGATGGTCTTACAATCGAAAACAGAATTAAGGCTAACAAAGCTATTCCTGATGATGTCCTTGCTGAATTAAAGGAATGCCCAGTAATCTTAAAGGGACCTACTACTACTCCAAGAGCTGGTGATAAGGTGAATATTGAATCTGCTAACGTAGCAATGAGAAAGGAATTAGACCTTTTTGCTAATGTTAGACCTGTTAGAATTCCAGAAGAAGGTATTGACTGGACTTTCTACAGAGAAAATACAGAAGGTGGTTACGCACTTGGTTCAAAGGGATTCAATATTGATGATGATTTAGCTATGGACTTTACAGTTGCTACAACTGATGGTACTGAAAGAATTATCAGAGCTGCTTTCGAATATGCTAAGAAGAATAATAAGAGCAAAGTTACTTGTGTAACAAAAGCTAATATTATCAAGACTACAGATGGTAAGTTCTTAAATACATTTAAGGAAATTGCTAAGGAATATCCAGATATCGAAACTGATGACTGGTATATTGATATTATGACAGCTAAATTAATTGACCAGAATAGACGTCGTGACTTTAAGGTTGTTGTTCTTCCTAACCTTTATGGTGATATTATCACTGATGAAGCTGCTGAATTCCAGGGTGGTGTTGGTACAGCAGGTAGTATCAATATGGGTAAGAAGTATGCTATGTTCGAAGCTATTCACGGTTCTGCACCAAGAATGGTAGAAGAACACAGAGACCAGTATGCTGACCCTTGTTCAATTATCAGAGCTGCTAGTATGCTTTTAGCTCATATCGGCTATGGCGATAAGGCAGAAAAGCTTGATAAGGCTCTTGATATTTGTACTCAAACTGAAAAGAAGATTAAGATTACTGGTAGACCAGATGGTTGCACAAGTGCTGAACTTGCAGATTACATTATGGATACTATTAAGACACTTTAATATTCGGATAAAATATAGTATAATGGAGAGTGAGGATATTCCTCACTCTTTTTATATAATGAATCAGAAAGATAAATCGGACACACGAAATGTGGCTTTCAACAAAGTTGAAAATTCTGACAGTGAATCGGAAAGATAAATCCGATGGCTAGTTTACTAGCCACATTTTGCAAAGCAAAATATTCTGACAGTGAATCGGAAAGAAAGATCCGATGGCTAGTTTACTAGCCACATTTTGCAAAGCAAAATGTTCTGACAGTGAATCGGAAAGATAAATCCGATGGCTTGATATGTCAAGTCACAAAATAACTTATACTATAATTGAGGTGTAATATGGAGAATTTTAGAGGATTTACAGAGCAGACGAATGATTTTTTAGTTGGAATAAAATTTAATAATAATAAAGAATGGTTTAATGCTAATAAACTTATGTATACAGAAAATGTCCATAAGCCTATGGTTGCTTTAGCAAATGAAGTATATGAAAAAATGCACGAATACAAGAAAAATTTTTATGAAAAGCCTAAAATTTCACGAATTAACAGAGATATAAGATTTAGTAATAATAAATCACCGTATAAAATCAGTAAATGGTTTTTCCTCAGAGGAGATGGTTCTCCACATATTAGATATGAAAAACCAACATATTTTTTTGAAATATCTGGAGACTGGTGGAGATATGGCTTGTTCTATGCACCAACTCCTACAGGTATGGAAAAATACAGAAAAAGAATAGCTGCAGATTTGCCAGCTTTTGAAAGATTAGTAAATAAGTATGATAAAAATAAAAATTTTGAACTATGTGGAGAAATGTATAAGAGAATTTTTAATAAAGATTTGTCAGATAAAATAAATAATTGGGCAAACAGAAAAGAAATAGAACTTGTACATTGTGAGGACTATAGCAATTTAGACTTTTATAGTGATGAATTGGTGAATATAATATATAAAGGTTTTAAGGAGTTATATCCACTTTATGAATATTTGAATACTATTGGGTGATGAAATGAATGAAAATATAGAAAACAATTTAGAAGTTGAAAAAAAATATATGAAAATAGCTCTCCAAGAGGCAAAAAAAGCTTATGATAGCAATGAAGTGCCAATAGGCTGTGTTATTGTATATAATGATGAGATAATAGGTAGAGGTGCAAATATGCGTATTACCGATAAAAATGTGTTATCTCACGCAGAAATTATAGCAATTAATGAAGCTTGTGGATTTATGGGGGATTGGCGATTAGAAGATTGTACTTTATATGTTACAGTTGAACCTTGTCCAATGTGTGCTGGAGCAATAGTGCAAGCTAGAATAAAAAAAGTTGTTTTTGGTGCTGAAAATCCAAAGGCTGGCTGTGCAGGCTCTATTGTTAATTTATTACAAAACGATAACTTTAATCATCAGGTTGAAATTGAAAAGGGTGTATGTGCTGATGAGTGTGCAACCCTTATGAAGGACTTTTTCAAAAGGTTTAGAAAGTAAGGAGAATAGAGATGAAAAAGGCAGTTATATTTGATTTTGATGGAACAATAGCCAACAGTAGGTATGTGTGGCAAAAGGTAGATGTAGATTTTTTTGCAAAAAGAGGAATGGAAATACCTAGGGATTATGTAGAAGCTATTAGTGTAATGAGTTTTTACAATGGTGCTGTGTACACCAAAGAAAAGTATAACATAAAAGAATCTGTTGAAGAAATTATGAGTGAGTGGAATTCTCAGGCTTTACGTGAATATAAAGAAAATGTAGTTTTAAAACCTTTCGTTAAAGAATATTTAAGAGAGTTAAAAGATAAAGGATATAAAATTGGTTTAGCAACTGCTGCATTGCATGATTATTATATTCCTGTTTTGGAAAGAGAAGGCGTGTTAGACTGCTTTGATGTGTTTACAGACACAAGAGATGATGCAAGAGATAAAAATTTTCCGGATATTTATCTTTTATGTGCTGAAAAATTGGGCTCGAATAGTGCTAACAGTATAGTGTTTGAAGATGTACTAAAAGGTGTAAAATCTAGTGTATCTGCTGGTTTTAATACTACGGCAGTATATGACAATCAACCAGAAAACCAATGGGAAATTATTAAAAATACTGCAAACAGACACATTATGGATTTTAGTGAATTACTACATAAAAAATAAAAGAATGTATTTAAATAGTGAGATATAGAAATAATAAGGATATTTTATAATTTATAAAGTAGTTGACATTTGATTGAAAATATAATATAATAAGCAATGTCCTGTGCTAGTCGGGGAGGTAGCGGTGCCTTGTATCTGCAATCCGCTGTAGCAGAGATGATGTTTCTTTTGAGGCTTCAGCCTTTGAGGTCTGACCTTGCCAACTGGTGTTGAGGGTGGAGTCTTACGCAATAGGGTCTTGTGAACCGTGTCAGATTCGAGAGAAAGCAGCACTAAGCAAGTAATTCTATGTGCCGTAAGGTAGCTTGACCTGAGTCAGTTGTCATTGTAGCGCTTGGAGTCTGTTGTCGATGAGAGATGCACAGGATTTTAAAAAGTATGTATGTTCGGCTTGTTGCCGGACTTTTTTTATTACTAATTTGTAACTTGACCAGTTAAAAAATCGGATTAAAATTTTTGATTCACTAAAAAAACTGCCCAACGGTAATTGAGCAGTTTTAGTATAAATTTAACCAATGATTAAACCAATAAGTTGTTCTATATTTTCTGGATGACAAACTACAAATGTTACACAAGCGATAATAATACAGCAAATAAAAGCTAAGATTGCTAATACAATTTTTTTTGAAATAGGAACATTTTTGAAAAAGAAACCGTCTTCGTACTCAATGGCATGGACGGGCTTTTGAACAATGTCATTATTAATATTATTATCAAGTGATTGGTTTACAGTAAATGTGTGCTGTAATGTCTGCACAGGCTTTCCACAGTATGTACAGAAAACGGAATTGTCATCTATAGACTTTCCACAATGTTTGCAATACATATAAATGCCTCCTAATAATGTTTTCAGGTAAACCTTATCACTTTTATGAGTTAATGTAAATAGAAAAATAGAAAACTTAAGAATATATTAAAAATACTTGCTTAGAGGTGATTATTTTGAAAAATAAGAAATATAATATGACTGATTTAAATAATGTGATGGAGAGCTTACTTGCTGAAAATGGTTGCCCATGGGATAAAGTACAAACTCACGAAACTCTTAAAAACTACCTTATAGAAGAAAGTTACGAAGTTGTAGAAGCTATTGATAATAAAGATAGCGAAAATCTTTGTGAAGAACTTGGAGATGTACTATTTCAAATTATTTTCCATTCTAAATTAGCAGAAAGAGAAAATAAGTTTGATTTTTCAGATGTTGTAAATAATGTTACAGCAAAGATGATATATAGACACCCTCATGTTTTTGCCAATGAAAGTGCTGACACTCCTCAAGATGTTTCAAAAAGTTGGGAAGCATTAAAGAAAAAAGAAAAAGGGTACAATACTAAAAAAGATGTATTAGAAAGTATTCCTAATGCACTTCCAGCATTAATTAAAGGCGATAAAATTGTATCAAAAGCTATGAAATTGGGGCTTGAAAATAGTAGTTTAACTGATGCTATTGATAATTTGGAAACAGAATTGAAGATGCTAAAAGAAAATAACTGTTTGGAGAAAACGGCAAATGAGGAAATAATTGGAAAATGTTTTCTTGAATTAATAAGAATTTCAAAATTTTTTAAGCAAAATAGCGAAATGTCCTTGACAAAAGTTCTTAAAACGTATATAAATAATCTTGAAGGTGTTGACGAGCAACTTTAATTCCCTTGAAATTCTTTTAAATAAAGGGTTTGAAGTTGATGTAATGCGTCAGCAATATAAAGAATAAGGGGAGAGGTTGCCCCATTTTAAATTAAGGAGGATGTTTGAATGAACAAGACAGAATTAGTTGCAAAGATTGCAGAAAAGGCAGAAATAAAGAAAGTTGATGCTGAAAAGGCTTTAAAGGCTTTCGAAGAAGCTGTTACTGCTGAATTAGTTGCAGGTGGCGAAGTTAGATTAGTTGGTTTCGGTACTTTTGATGTTAAGGAAAGAGCTGCTCACGAAGGCGTTAATCCTCAGAGTGGTGCTAAGATTCAGATTGCTGCTTCAAAGGCTCCTAGATTCAAGGCTGGTAAGGCTTTAAAGGACGCTGTAAATAAGTAATTTTTCAACTATGGTGTGTTCGTGCATCATTGATTGTTAGTGTTTGGCCATGGCTTAACACGAATATCTTTGGTAATCTTACCTGATAATACAGGGTGTTGACGATGTTGACACCCTGTATTTGTTTATTAGACGGAGGTAGAATATGAGATTAGATAAATATTTAAAAGTAAGTAGAATAATTAAAAGAAGAACAGTTGCAAATGAAGCTTGTGACGCTGGCAGAGTAACTGTAAATGGTAAAGTAGCGAAAGCAGGACTTGAAGTTAAGGTTGGCGATATTATCGAAATTACATTTGGTAATAATACTGTTAAAGTTCAGGTAGAATCTACAGCAGAAGTGGTAAGAAAAGAAAACGCCCAAGCTATGTATAAAAACCTTTGATTTTTCATATATATTCTTATCAATAAAAATGAGATAGGAGTATATATATGACAGAGGAAATGACTTCACATGGTTTAACTTTAAACCGTAGAGAAAAAATAAATGCTACAGGAATAACAGATGTAATTAGCTTTGATGAAGAAAATATAGTAGCACAAACTACAATGGGAGTTTTGATTATAAGAGGAGATAAACTGCATATTAATTCTTTGAATCTTGAAAAGGGAACTTTGAACGTTGATGGCAATATTACTTCTCTTATGTATGATGACGATGAAGGTATGCAGAAAAACTCTTTCTTTGCTAAACTTTTTAAGTAGGTGCATATATGATACTATCAATGAATTTTCAAATTCAGTTAGCTTGTGTAGGCTTTTTCTTAGGTACAGTTGGGGCTTTTGTTTATGATGTTATAAGAATAATAAGGCTATACATTATACATTCAAAATTTGTAGAATATTTGGAAGATTATTTGTTTTGGATTATATATGGATTTGTAGTATTCTTGTGCTGTTTAAAAGTGAATTATGGAGAAATTAGACCGTTTTTTTTAGTAAGTCTTTTTCTGGCAATGATAATATATTATTTTTTTGTTGCTAATTTAATACATAGTTTGATGATACCTTTAATTGATTTTATTTTGAAAATGTTAAAAATGGTTTTAGGAATTTTAGCTTTACCAATTACCTTTTTGATAAGTATTATAAAAAGATTGTTGAAATTTGTTTATGTTTTTTGTGAAAATACCTTGCAAATTTCAAAAAAATGTGAGAAAATAAAGAGAAAATTGATTAGTCCGTATTTTAGGAGTGTCTTAAATGAAAAAAAGAAAAACGGAAAAGACAAAAAAAACTTCAGTAAAGAGCAAGACTTCCGTAAAGAAGCAAGCGACAAAAAAAGCAAGTACAAAAAAGGTAGAAAAAAAGAAAACAAAAACTAATATGGCATATAGTGTTTGTATGGCTTTTATTACAGTTGTTTTTGTAATAAGTCTTTTTGCACAATATCAAGTTAAGCTTGACCTTAATGCACAGGAAAGAGATGTTAAAGCTCAACTTTCACAGCAGGAAAAGGTTAAGAAACGTCTTACAAATGAGGCAGATAATCAAGATAGCCCAGAGGTTATTGAGAAAATTGCAAGAGAAAAACTTAATATGGTAAAGCCTAATGAAATTGTTTTTGTCGATGATAATCAAGATGAAAATACTACTAGTAGCCCGTTAACAACAACAAAGGCTGCTACTTCAGACGGCGAATAAAAAAATCTGCTTTAAAAGGCAGATTTTTTAGTGTAAAAACTTAAAATAGTTTTTGTTAATATTGTTTTAAGAAAATATGATAAATTTAATTGAACAATTTACTTCCGTATTGAGGTAAAATATGTTATAATCAATACAAATAATTAAACGAGGTGATATATATGGGATTTGGTATGAGATGTCATGATTTAGTTGCAAAAGGTAAAATTGATGACCTTATGACTAAACTTCAGGAAAATAAAATTGAATGTGTTCAGCTTGCATTGAAAAAGTCTATTGCTGATGTAGATTTTTCTGTTGGTAACTACAGTGGTGGTTTAGCTCACTTTGTAGATAAGAAACTTAAAGATGCTGGTGTTCATGTTTCAGTTTTAGGTTGCTATATTAACCCTACAAACCCTAATGAAGAAAAAAGACAGGCAGAAATGACTAGATTTATTGAACATTTAAGATATGCTAAGTCTATTGGAGCTGATATGGTTGGTACTGAGACTGGTCGTCTTGATGAAGATTTTAATATTGTGCCTGGTACATATACTGAAACTTGCTATCAGAGATTACTTAAAACTATGCGTCCTCTTGTAGATGCTGCCGAAAAGCTTGGCGTTATTATCGGTGTAGAAGGTGTTGCTACTCATACACTTTACTCACCAGAAATGATGCAGAGATTTTTAGATGATATTGACTCTCCAAATGTTGAAGTAATTTTAGATGCTGTAAATCTTCTTGATAGAAATAACTATAAGGAACAGGAAGCTGTTTTTGATAAAGCATTTAAGCTCTATGGTGACAGAATTACTGTTGCACATATTAAGGATTTCAAAATTGATGAAAATGGCGATGTAGCATTTGAACAGGTTGGAGAAGGTTTATTAAATTATAAGCACTTATTCAAACTCTTTAAGCAGTACAAGCCATATATTACAATGCTTATTGAAAACTCTAACGAAGCTCGTTATGCAAGTGATTGCGAATATTTACAGAAGATTTATGATGAAGCCTAAAAGAGGTAATGTCTATGAAACAGTTGTCTGAATTAAAGAGTTACGACAAAATTGCAGTAATGGGTGGCACATTTGACCCTATACATCATGGCCATCTTGTAGCTGCTGAAGCTGTACGTCAGGAATTTGGTGTAGATAGAGTTCTTTTCATCCCTACAGGACAGCCACCACATAAAGAAACAAATCCTATGTATAACGAACATAGGTATCTTATGTGTGTTCTTGCAACAGTTAATAATCAAGATTTTGAAGTTTCAAGAATGGAAATTGATAGAGAAGGCACAACCTATACTATTGATACAATAAAGGAACTCCATAATATTTGTAAAAAAGATTGTAAGATTTATTTTATAACTGGTGCTGATGCTGTTGAAGAAATATTGACTTGGAAAAATCCTAAGGAACTTTTGGAACTTTGCGAGTTTGTTGCTTGTACAAGACCAGGCTATGATAAAACAGGCTTACAGAAGAAAATAAATGAATTAAATGATAATTTTAAAGCTAGAATTCATTTTCTTGAAATACCTGCTTTATCTATATCTTCAACAGATATAAGAAATAGACTTATTGCTGGCAAGACTATAAAATATCTTGTTCCACAGGCTGTTGAACAGTATATTTATAAGTTTGGATTGTATACTGATGATAGCTCAAATACTCCTCAAATAATGGAGATAAACAAGAAAATTCATAGTTTGCTTACACCAAAACGTTTCAGGCATACTCAGGGTGTTGCAGAAGAAGCACAAAAGTTGGCTAAACTTTATGGAGAAGATGAATATAAGGCTTATATTGCTGGACTTCTTCACGATTGTGCAAAATGCTTTACACCTCATGAACAGTTACAACTTTGTGAAAAATATTCTGTGGAGATGGACCCTGTTTTATATGAACAGCCAGCTCTTACCCATAGCTTTTTAGGGGCCAAAATGGCTGAAAGAGATTTTGGTATTACAGATGATGATATTTTAAATGCTATAAAGTATCATACTACAGGTAGAGCAGGAATGTCTTTACTTGAAAAAATAGTGTATATTGCTGACTGTATAGAACCTAATAGGGAATACTATAGTGGATTAAAAGAAATTAGAGAATTAGCCTATGTTGACATAGATAAGGCTATGAAATTTGCATTAAAAAATACTTTGGAATATAATACAGCCAAAGGTCGAATTATACATCCTCTTAGTTATGAGGCTCTGTATGATTTCGAAGAGGAGGAATAAAATGACAGAAGAAAACAACAACATATTTGAAGCCGTTAAGGTTGCTTATAAAGCATTAGAAGATAAGTTTGCTATGGATATTAAAGTTCTTGATATTAAGAAAATATCAAGTGTTGCAGATTATTTTATTATTGCTAGTGCTTCAAACCCTAATCAATTAAGAGCAATGACTGATGAAGTTGATGAACAACTTTATAAAGTGGGCTTTAGACTTAATCACTCTGAAGGTGTACAGAGCAAATCTTGGATATTACTTGATTTCGGAAATATTGTTGTTCATTTATTCAATAAAGAAGATAGAGATTTCTATAATCTTGAAAGACTTTGGGGCGATGCAAAAATCGTTTCTGAAGATGATTTAAAATAAGATAATTGCCTAAGACTGCTGTTTTCAGCAGTCTTTTTTTGCCTTAAATTATAAAACGATTAGAGAACAATTAAAGTACGGAAAAATCTATTGACCTTTTGATTTTTTAAGGTTATTATACGTTTACAAAATTAAAGGAGGCAGAAAATATGAAGAAAAAATTAGTTTTAGCAGTTACGGTTATAGCTTGTATGGTATGTTCAGTTGGTGCAACAAGTTGTACTTTTGCTGAGGATACAACTTTGGAATATTCTTATTCAATAGATAATAGTGAAACAATTTCTCTTAAAGGAAGCACAGCACAATCTAGCAGTAATAATGTTGAAGTAAAAAACTCAACAGTTACAATTAAGTCTGCTGGTACTTATAAAATTACTGGTACACTTAAAGATGGACAAATAATTGTAAATGCAGGTAAAGATGACACGGTAACTCTTATATTAGATAATGCAAATATTAATTGCTCAACATCAGCTCCAATTTACTCAAAGCAATCTGGAACTACAGTTGTTTATTTAGCAGATAAGTCAAATAACTCATTAACAGACACAGCAACTGATGTTGAAAAGGAAAATTCAGCTATTTATGCTCAAGATAATCTTGTGATTGCCGGCACAGGTTCACTAAAAATTACAGCAAATGAAAATGATGGTATTAAGTCAAAAGATGTTTTGGTAATAGAAAATGGCAATATAAATATTAATACAAATAAGGACGGTATACAGGGAAAAGATTCTATAACAATAAAAGACTGTACAATAACTATTACAAGTGGTGCTGATGGTATTAAGTCAAATAATGATAAAGACAAAGAAAAGGGCTATATATTAATTGACGGAGGTACATTTAATATTGCATCAGGTGAAGATGCAATTCAAGCCGAGACAAACTTAGCAATAAATGGTGGAAATTTTGCAGTTGTTTCCGGTGGAGGTAATGAAAAATCTACAAAGACCCATGATGAAGGCTTTGGAGGTGGACCAAGACCGGAAGGCGATAAAGGAGAGAATATGGCTCCTCCTGGTGATAACGGGGAAAGACCAGAACCACCTGAAATGGAAAATGGTCAGCCACCAGAAATGCCAGAAGGTAATGATTCGGAAGTAAAAAATAAAAATAATAAAGAGGAGAAAAGTGCTGAAACAACATCTGAAGAAGAAAGTGTAAGTACAAAAGGACTTAAAGCAGGTGGAAATTTAACTATTACTTCTGGTAATTTTAATTTAGATTGTGCAGATGATACATTACATGCAGGTGGTACAATAGCAATAAGTGATGGTACAATTACTGCTTTATCAGGTGATGACGGTATACATTCTGATACAGAACTTACAATTACAGGAGGAACTATAGATATACAAAAGAGTTATGAAGGTCTTGAAGGTGTTAATATAAATATTGAGGGTGGAAATATTAGTATAGTAGCATCAGATGACGGCATAAATGTAAATGATAGTAATGGTTTGCTTAATATTACAGCTGGTATAACATATGTAAATGCTAGAGGGGATGGACTTGATTCCAATGGTAGTATTACAATGAGTGGTGGAACTGTTTTAGTAGATGGTCCTACAAGCAACGGTGATGGTGCATTAGATTATGACTATACAGCAAATATAACAGGTGGTACACTTGTTACTGCAGGTAGTTCTAGTATGGTTCAGGCAATAACAGCCAGTGATAACAAGTCAACTCTTAATTTGTACTTTACTGAAACACAAAAGGCAAATACATTAGTTAGTATAACAGATGAAAGTGGTAATTTAGTTTGTGCGTATAAGCCTACAAAAGATTTCCAAAATATAGTTATTTATAATAGTGATATTTTGAAAAATAAGAAGTACACAGTTTCTGTAGGAGGTACAATAACAGGAGAAAGTGTTAATGGATATTATGAATCTGGTACAGTTACAGATGCTGAAAAACTTTGCACTTTTACTCCAATATCAAGTATTACAAGTATCACTGATACAGGAGAGGCTAGAGCAGAAAGAGGTACTGATGGTGGCTTTGGTGGACCTAGAGGAGAAAAAAGAGAAAATTTTGATGGAACAAAAAACAAAGAAAATAAAGATAGTTCTACTGAAACAACCACAAGTCAAGCTAAATAGAACTTAATTAAAAATATAAAAGCTGAAAATTGAAATTTTTTCTAAAAAGGACTTGCAATATATAATAGTGTATGGTATTATAATAGTGTCTGTATCCGATATTCAGAATTTGGCTTATCCGAACCTTTTCTTAATATCCGGAGTTAATTTATATTTTATATGGAGGATTTTAAAATGGACAAGAAAGAAATTATTGCAAAGTTTGGTAGAAACCCTGAAGATACAGGTTCTCCAGAAGTACAGGTTGCTCTTTTAACAGCAAGAATCAATCACTTAACTGAACATTTAAAGGAACACAAGAAGGATCACCACTCAAGAAGAGGTCTTCTTATGATGGTAGGTCAGAGAAAGGGTCTTTTAAACTACATTAAGGCTAAGGACATCGTTAAGTATCGTGAACTTATTGCAGCTTTAGGTTTAAGAAAGTAATTTTTTATTTCCGAGCTTCTCATAGCTTTAAGTTTTGTTGACGAAGTTTTGGGGCGTAGGAAAAACTACGCCCCCTTTTTTATGAAAAAAATAATGATTTATCATATTGTAGTTTCGGCAGGAAAAGCGATATTTTTAGTTTAAAAATTTATTTAAGTTATTGAATGAATTTTTAAGCTAAAAATTGCATCCTGCCTTAACATATAACTATATTTTTAAGGAGGATATTTTATGAGCAAAGTTTATAAAATGGATTTAGCCGGCAGAGAATTATCTGTAGAAATTGGCAAGGTTGCTGAACTTGCTAACGGCGAATGTATTGTAAGATACGGTGACACAGTTGTACTTGTTACAGCTACAGCATCAGAAAAACCAAGAGCAGGTATTGATTTCTTCCCACTTTCTATTGATTATGAAGAAAAGATGTATTCTGTAGGTAAAATCCCTGGTGGTTTTAATAAAAGAGAAGGTAGACCTTCAGAAAAGGCTATTTTAACAGCTAGAGTTATTGATAGACCTATTAGACCACTTTTCCCTAAGGATTATAGAAATGATGTTTCTATTAATGCTATGGTACTTTGTGTTGAACAGGATAATCAGCCAGAAATTTGTGCTATGTTAGGTTCATCTATTGCACTTTCAATTTCTGATATTCCTTTCTATGGACCAACTGCATCAGTTTCTGTTGGTATGATTGATGGCGAATATATTATTAATCCTACAGTAGAACAGAGAGAAAAGAGTCAGATGGCGTTAACAGTTTCTTCTACTAAGGACAAGGTTATGATGATTGAAGCAGGTGCTAACGAAGTAACTGACGAAGAAATGTATAATGCTATTATGTTCGGTCATCAGCAGAACGTAGAAATTTGTAAGTTTATTGATAAGATTGTTGAAGAAAATGGTAAGCCAAAGCATTCTTATGAAGAACATGTTGTAGACCATGATTTATATGAAGCTATTAAGGCTCATATTACAGATGCAAGAATGGAAGAAACTGTATTTACTGACTTAAAGCAGGTTAGAGATGAAAGAATTTCAGAAATTACTGCTGAAATCTTTGATTTACTCTTCGAAAAGTTTGGTAATGACGATGAAGAACAGTTCCAGGCTGATATTGATGAAGCTATTTACAAGTATGAAAAAGAAACTGTTAGACGTATGATTCTTAGAAATCACAAGCGTCCAGACGGTAGACAGTTAGATGAAATCAGACCACTTTCTGCAGAAGTTGATATTCTTCCAAGAACTCATGGTTCAGCTCTTTTCAAGAGAGGTCAGACTCAGGTATTAACTGTAACTACTATTGGTTCAATCGCTGAAGCTCAGAAGATTGACGGTCTTGATGCAAATGAAACAACTAAGAGATATATGCACCACTATAACTTCCCAGGTTTCTCTGTAGGTGAGGCTAAGCCAAGTAGAAGCCCTGGTAGACGTGAAATCGGTCACGGCGCACTTGCTGAAAGAGCTTTAAGACCAGTTATTCCTTCAGAAGAAGAATTCCCATATTCACTTCGTCTTGTGTCTGAAGTATTAAGTTCTAATGGTTCTACATCTCAGGCCAGTGTTTGTGGTTCTACACTTTCACTTATGGCTGCAGGTGTTCCTATTAAGAGACCTGTTGCAGGTATTTCTTGTGGTCTTGTTACTGGCGATACTGATGATGATTTCATTCTTCTTACTGATATTCAGGGTCTTGAAGACTTCTTCGGTGATATGGACTTTAAGGTAGCTGGTACTGAAAAGGGTATTACAGCTATTCAGATGGATATGAAGATTCAGGGTCTTACACCTGAAATTATCAAGGGTGCTATTGAAAATACTCATAAGGCTAGAACTTATATTCTTGATGAAGTAATGCTTAAGGCTATTGCTGAACCAAGAAAACAGCTTTCTGAATATGCACCAAAAATTGAATTTGTTCAGATTAACCCAGATAAGATGGCAGAAGTTATTGGTTCTAAGGGTAAGGTTATTAACAGAATTCTTGAAGAATCTGGTGTAGACAAAATTGATACAGAAGATGGTGGCAAGATTTATGTATCTTCTCCAAATGCAGATGCTATTGCTAAGGCTGTAAGTATGATTAAGTGCATTGCTGAAGACCCAGAAGTTGGACAGATTTACACAGGTACTGTTACAAGAATTATGCAGTTTGGTGCTTTTGTTGAAATTGCTCCAGAAAAAGAAGGTCTTGTTCATATCTCTAAACTTGCAAAGGAAAGAGTTGCAAAGGTAGAAGATATTGTTAAGGAAGGCGACGTTGTTAAGGTTAAGGTTATCGAAATTGATGACAAGGGTAGAATTAACCTTTCAATCAAAGATTGTCTTGAATAATTAAATAATCATTAATGAAAAAGTCGGCTATGCCGGCTTTTTTGTTATGTTAAAAGATATGCTATCCATTATATTTTTATGTATAATTTTACCAATAAAAAGGGAAATAATTCATTTTAAATATTCTACAAAAGATAGACATATGTATAAAAATTATAATTTGTTTTGAAAATTTTGAAAAAATGTACTGTTAAATTAAAAATTTTATGAAAAAAGTTGTTTAAATTGCTTAAAAATATTAAAAAATACATTGCAATTAAATTAAGATTATGGTATAATTTTCTTACAAAAATTGATAAGTAGGGTTTAAGTTGATATAATTATTCCTTTCATTGGTAAAAATGACAATAGACGATGTGTGTTGTATGTTTGTTTTGTCAGGTGAGATACGGCTTGCATATAATATGTGTTGTATATTTATAATGAAAGAAAATGATTGTATAGTTAAATCATACAATTATACACTTTATTTTTTAAGGAGGATTTCCATGAAAAAGAACTTATTTAAGCGTGCTATGGCTATGGGCTTGTCTGTTCTTATGGTTTCCGGTTTATCAGGTTGTAATGGCTCAGAAGGTAAGGACTTTACACTTGAAGGTGGCGACCCTAATGACTTACCTCAACAGATTTCTATGATGGCTGATACAGTTGTTTTACCAGAAAATGGTTTGTCTAATTTCTGTGATGAATTTAAAAAGCAAACTGGAATTGGCTTGTCTGTTGAAAAACCAGACCATGCAAAATACTATGAAAAGGTTACACTTGCATTCGCCAGTGAAGAACCGGCTGACCTTATTGAAATGGGCTCTACATATTATCCAGAACTTGCAAATTCAGGTGCGTTATGGGATATGACAGATGCGTGGAACAACTCAACTTCTAATTGTAAGAAGATTATTGATGAACAGTATGTTGATGCATTAAAAATTAATGGTCAGCTTTATGGTTTCCCAATGTCAGCAGGTAACGGTACAGTTACATATGTAAGAGAAGATTGGTTGAAAGAAGCTGGTCTTGATGCTCCAAAGAACTATGATGAATTTATTAATATGTTAAGAGCATTTAAGAAGAGGGGTAATGGTACTATTCCTATTACTGCTGCTGGTCTTCTTAATACTGAAACACCATACGACCTTTATCTTAGAGAATTTTATCAGGATGCAAATCCAGATTTCTATAAAGATGAAACAACTGGTAAGTATGTTGATGGTTTCTCTCAGCCTGAAATGAGAGAGGCTGTACAGAGATTAAGAGATGTATACCAGGAAGGTCTTTTAGATGCAGAAGTTGTTACAAATAAGACTTCTACTTGTAGAGATAAACTTGGTTCAGGTCTTGTTGGTGCGTTTAATTATTGGGCTGGTAAGTGGGGTATGAAACTTGATAAGTCACTTAGTGGTCAGGGTAATATGAAGGCTATTCCAGCTATTGAAGAAACTGGTGGTTATACAGAACGTGTTCCTACAGCACTTGCTATGTCAATATATGCTCCTAATAAGGCTGCTATATTTGAACATGTTATTATGTACTCACACGACGGTGGTGAAGGTCAGATGTTGTTTACTCATGGTGTAAAGGATGTTCACTATACTGTTGATGAAAATGGTAACTATACAGTTAAAAAGCAGATGTCTGACCCTAAATCAGATTTCGAAAAGGCTTTATATGATGCAGAACTTTCAATTACAAATTGGAATGACCCATTCAAGTTTGATTCAAGAATTACTGACTCTATTAATACATATAGAGAAAAGCGTCGGTTTGCTACAGTTCCAAAGGTAACTGATACAATTTCTGAAAACTTGGCTGACCTTAATGTAGTTAAAAATGTGGTTGTTGCTAATGCAGTAACAGGTAAGACTTCTATTGATGATGCCTTCAAGTATTATGAAGAAAAGGGTGGCTACTATGTAAATGCCATACTTGAAGACTTAAATAGTGAAGAAAATTTAGCTGAAGAAGCTAAGGCTCAAGAAGCTGCAGATGCAGTAGAAAATAAGTCTACTCAGGGTAATTAACACTAATTTAACGAAAGGATGGTTTTAGATGGCAAAAGTTAATCAAAAGGATACTATTGATTATGATAGTATCGTTGTAAGAGAGCCTAGTGTTTTCGAAAGAATGTGGCAGTATAGATATTTTTATCTTATGTTCATTCCAGTTGCATTAGTATTGTTTATATTCTTTTATTGGCCAATGCTTGGTGTTAGATATGCTTTTTCTACATATAAGTTAAAGCAGATTACACTTCGCTTAGGACCTGATTATTCTACAGGTTTAGGTAACTTTAAAAGACTTTTCGGAGCAGACCCATTCATTGGAGCTCTTAGAAATACACTTGTTTTAAGTATTGTAAACTTGATTTTAGCTACAGTTCTTACTGTTGTTATTGCACTTTTACTTAATGAACTTCAGCACCAGTGGAGTAAGAAAATTGTACAAACTGTACTTTATCTTCCACATTTCCTTTCTTGGGTAGTTGCTGCTTCTATATTTATGTTGATTTTATCAGCAGGTACAGATGCAACTGGTCAGGATACAGCAAATATGGGTTTCATTAATGCACTTTTATGCAAAGTCGGTATATTAGATAAGCCTATTGATTTCCTTACTGAAAGTAAGTGTTGGAGATCTGTATGGTATATTATGAATCGTTGGAAGGAAACAGGTTGGGGTACTATTATTTATTTAGCTGCCTTATCTGGTATTTCTCCAGACCTTTACGAAGCTGCTGAAATCGATGGTGCAAATAGATTACAGCAGATTTGGAATATTACAATTCCTGCTATTATGAATACAATCCTCGTTGTATTTATACTTAACCTTGCAAAGGTAATGAACGTATTCGAGTCAGTTTTCGTACTTTACAACTCTCTTGTTTACGATGTATCTGATGTTATTCAGACTTATACTTATCGTGTTGGTATCGTTGGTAATGATTATGGGTATTCAACAGCAATCGGTTTGTTTAAATCTGTAATTTCTCTTATCCTTGTTACTGCATCTGATATTATCAGTAAAAAGGTTAGAGGTTACGGTATCGTATAGGAAGGAGCGCGAAACTTAAATGACTAAGAAATTTAACTTGTTCAAAAAAGAATATGCGGCTCGTTCTTGGTTCGTAGTATTCAATTCTTTATTTTTTATTTTATTAATGGTTTGTATGATTGTTCCAATTTGGAAAATCTTTTCAGATTCTTTGGTAAATGAAACAGTTTATGGTTTAAAGTTGTGGCCATCAGAATTTAACCTTATTGGTTATAAGCGAATTGTCACAGACCCTAATTTGAGTAGACCATTCCTTATTTCAATCTATACAACAGTTGTAACAACTTTCTTAGGTTTGTTGATTTCTACTTTAGGTGCTTATGTACTTATTCAGAAAAATATGCCTGGTGTTAAGCTTTTCAGTTATTTGTTGCTTTTCACTATGATATTTAATGGTGGTCTTATTCCAACATTCTTAGTAATGAAGAAAATTGGTCTTTTAGACTCTCTTTGGTCAGTAATGTTACCTATGAGTATGAACGTATACAACCTTGTACTTATGAGAAGTTTCTTTGAACAGTTACCTGTTTCATTGTTTGAAGCTGCTGAAATTGATGGATGTACTCCAATGGGTATATTTGTGAAGATTGTTCTTCCTCTTTCAAAGGCTGCTCTTGCATCAATCGGCTTGTTCTTTGCTGTTGCTGCATGGAGTGAATACTTCCATTATGTAATTTATATTAAGTCTACTGAAAAGTATAACTTCCAGTATAAACTTAGAGATTTGTTCTCAGATAAGGTAGAAACTGGTGCAGAAGGCGAAAGTATTAACGTAAATACTTTAAAGAGTGCTGCCGTTATAGTTTCTATTGTACCTTTTATGTTTATTTATCCATTCTGCCAGAAATACTTTATGACTGGTGTTACAATGGGTGCTGTAAAGGAATAAAATGTTTTTTACACCTTGACTTCTTGGCTGAAAGCTGGGAAGTTGAGGTGTTTTATTTTTTCTTAATAAAAATAATTATCATCTATATTGACAAAGTATTTTTATATGTGTAAAATCAACTATAGATTAAGAATTTGAATATTTGAAAGGAGCATAATATGATTAAAGAAATTTTAGAATATAATAAACAGTTTGTAGCAGAAAAGAAATATGAACAATATAAAACAAGCAAATATCCAGATAAAAAAATTGCCATTCTGTCTTGTATGGATACTAGACTTACAGAACTTTTGCCAGCAGCTCTTGGTATAAAAAATGGTGATGTTAAGATTATTAAAAATGCTGGTGGTGTTGTATCCCATGCTTTTGGTAGTGTTGTCAGAAGTCTATTAGTTGCAATTTTCGAATTAGGTGTAGAGGAAATTATGGTTATTGGACATACGGACTGTGGTGTTCAACATATTAATAGCAATATGATGATTGGACATATGATAAATAGAGGTGTGTCAGAAGAAAATATAGACATAATGAAATATTGTGGCATAGATTTTGAAAAATGGCTTGAAGGATTTGATAATGTAGAAACTTCTGTTCATGAAACAGTTAAGTTTTTAAAAGAACATCCCCTTATACCAAAAGATGTTAGAATTGCAGGCTATGTTATGGATTCAGTTACTGGTGAATTAAATCCAATAGAGGGATAAAAATGAGTTTAAATGAAAAAGATTTTATTGTTTTAGGTAAAAATCCTGTTACAGATATGGTGGTTGATGGTAATATAATCACACTTTTTAATCTATTGGGATATAAAAGTGGTTATGTATCATTTGTAAAAGAGGATAATTTTAGAACCTCAAGAGGTATTACCTATCCGGCTAATGAAAATAAAATTAAAGCTATATATGGTGAAACTGAAGAAAAAGAAGTAAATTATCTTTCAGATAGACTATATTTAAGTGGATTAAAACAAAATATTGATGTAGCAGGTATAACAAAGGCTAATAAATGCTTGGAATATAATTTTAATGATTATGGAATACGTTTTTATTTTGACAAGGGTGGACAAATGGTCTTTCTTGCGTATTGTAAAAACTATGATAATATTCCTATTAAGTAAGTGGTGATTTAATGGTTGTTTGGAATCCTTGGCATGGTTGCAAAAAAATAAGTTCGGGGTGTGAAAATTGCTATGTATATCGTAGAGATGCACAGTTTGGAAAGGATAGTAGTATCGTAACTAAGACTTTAGATTTTGATTTACCTATGAAAAAGAATAAGAAAGGTGAATATAAATTAAAAAGCCAAAGTGAACCAGTCTATACTTGTATGACGTCAGATTTCTTTATTGAAGATGCAGACCAATGGAGAGAGGAAGTATGGAATTTTATAAAAATACGCTCTGATTTGAATTTTATTATAATTACTAAACGTATACATAGATTTTTAGAATGTATTCCTGAAGATTGGAATAATGGATATAATAATGTAACTATATATTGTACCTGTGAAAATCAAAAAATGGCTGACTATAGATTACCAATTTTTATTGATTTGCCTATAAAATATAAAGCGATAATACATGAACCAATGTTGGAAGAAATTAATATTGAAAAATATCTTCAAACAGGAGTTATAGAACAGGTAATTTGTGGTGGAGAATCTGGTGAAAATGCTAGAGTGTGCAACTATGATTGGATTTTAAATACACGAAAACAATGTATCAATAATAATATTAATTTTTATTTTAAGCAAACAGGAGCTAATTTTGTAAAGGATAACAAGCAATATACTATCGAACGTAAATTTCAGATGTCACAGGCGAACAAGGCAAATATAAATTATATTAAAAGTTCGCCCTATATACAGCTATTTGACAGATTACAAAAATCTAAATTTAGAAGTAGTTTTCATTTAAAGGAGAACGATAAACAGTATGTACTTGATAAAGGAATAGATACTATAAGAAAACATACAGAAGATTTTATTGCTAAAAGATTAGCTCCAGCTTATATAGAAAATGATGGAAAACAAACTCCCATGAAAGGGCATCCGTCATTTATTGCTCAACATGCCACTGCTTGTTGTTGCAGAGGTTGTTTAAGTAAATGGCATAATATACCACAGGAAATAGAATTATCAAAGGAACAACAGGAATATATAGTGAATGTTATTATGGAATGGATAGAGCGACAAATGGGTTGAATTATTGAAATAATTGACATACTCTGAAAACTAATATATAATCCAATAGAATGTCTACTGAATAGCTATGATAACATAGGAGGAAATATATGAAGACTATAGAAGTAATAGATTTGGAAAAATTAGATAGTTCGGAAATTACGGTTGTTGATGTCCGTTCATCAGAAGACTATAGCAAAGGTACTTTTAACAATGCTATATCTATTCCTAAAAGTGATTTTTATAATAATGTTTCAAAAATAGAGAAAAATAAACCGGTTTATGTCCTTTGCTATACAGGAGATAACAGTGTAGAGATTGTAGATTATCTTAATGAAAATGGGTATGATGCTTACAATATTATTGGTGGCTATAGAGCATATTTAAGATTGTATCTTGAAAGGTCATTAGCTGAAGATAATGACACAGAAAAGATTACAAAAGAAATAGAAAGAAGTATAATTAAGAAATTTAGAAAACCTATTTGGAGTAAATTTATAAAGGCTTTAAAAGAATACCAGCTTATAAATGAAGGAGATAAAGTTGCAGTCTGTATTTCTGGGGGAAAAGATTCAATGCTTTTGGCTAAGCTTATACAGGAATTGCAAAAACATGGTAATGTAAAATTTGAGGCTGTATTCTTATGTATGAATCCTGGATATAATGCTGATAACTGGAAAATAATACAAGAAAATGCTAAGTTGTTAGGTATTCCTCTTACAGTATTTGAAAGCAATATATTTGATACAGTTGCAGTAATAGATAAAAATCCTTGCTATCTTTGTGCAAGAATGAGAAGAGGGTATTTATATTCTCACGCAAAAGAATTAGGTTGTAATAAAATTGCATTGGGGCATCATTTTGATGATGTTATAGAAACTATATTAATGGGTATGTTGTATAGTGGCAAAATTGAAACTATGATGCCTAAACTCCATAGTCAAAATTTTGAAGGTATGGAACTTATACGTCCATTATATATGGTTAAGGAAGAAGATATAAAGGCTTGGAGAGATTATAATAAACTTCACTTTATACAATGTGCTTGCAGATTTACAGAAAACTGTGCAACTTGTGGTGGTGGCAGAGGTTCTAAGAGAGATGAAATGAAAGAGCTGGTTGCCGAGTTTAGAAAGGATTCTGGTACGTTAATAGAGGGAAATATATTTAAGAGTGTTCACGATATTAATTTACATAGAGTTATAGGCTATCATAAAAATGGAGATAGATATAATTTCTTAGATGATTATGATGAAAATTAAATAATTTGTTTGTGTAATCGGATAGGTATATTGGGCCTATCCGATTTTTTATAATGAATCGGAAAGATAAATCCGATGGCTTGTTACAAGCCACAAGCCATGTTTTGCTTTGCAAAATGTTCTGAACGATGAATCGGAAAGATAAATCTGATACCTTGACGGGTCAAAAAATAAATCTATTTTGTTAGTTTGTTTTGAATATATAAAAATTTTTTAAAATTTTTCACTGGTTTAACTATTGACGGATTATATAAGAGCGATTATACTAATTCATATAATATATATATGAATTAGAGGAAATATATAAAATGTTGAGTTTTTCAATGATTCTTTGGTAATATACAAAACATAAATAATTTTTAAAATAGTTATTTAATTATTAAATGTTGTTATTTAATATATATTTACTGTATTAAAAAGATTGTTATATTTTCATTTATTTTGATGAGAAATGAAAAAAATCATATAAAACCAAAAAATTTCATATTGACAAGTCAAATTTTGTGTGATAACATTTCCATATAAATCCTATTGATAAAGTATGAATAGAGGTGATTATGTTGCAAAGCATAAATAACGATAATTTTGAAAGCGAAGTTTTAAATTCAAACGTACCTGTTTTATTAGAGTTTTACTCTGATAGCTGTATTCCTTGCAAGAGAATGTCTCCAATTCTTGCAGAACTTGAAGAAGAACATACAGATATTAAGGTAAGTAAATTGAATATTAAGTTTGGAGCAGATACAGCCCGTAAGTATAATGTAATGTCTTCTCCTACAATAGTATTTTTTAAAAATGGCGAAGAAGTAAATAGAATAAAGGGTGTTGCAAAGAAAGCCGACCTTGAAGCAGTTATAAAGGAGATTGTATAATGATAGTTTTACCAAAGAGTTTTTATGATGTGATTTTAGATACAGCAAAAAAGGGTAGACCTGAAGAAATATGTGGTCTTATTGGTGGAATAAAGAATAGTGATGAAAGAGAAGTAAAAGAAATTTATGTTCTTGAAAATATTGACCATTCAAATGAACATTTTACAATGAATCCAAAGGACCAGCTTAATGCAGTAAAGGATATGAGAGCAAAGGGATATGTTCCTTTAGGAAATTTCCATTCACATCCAGAAAGTCCTTCAAGACCATCAGAGGAAGACAAAAGACTTGCTTATGATAAGGACGCTAGTTATATGATTATTTCCCTTATGGATATTGAAAATCCTGTTTTAAAGTCATTTAGAATTGTAGATAACGTAAGTACAGAAGAAGAAATTAAGTATATATAGGAGGAACTTTTATGGCAGTAGATTATAGCACCTTAAAAAAAGGTGGTTTCATGCGTCAGAAACAGAAGAACTGTTTTTCTTTAAGATTAAAATCTGTTGGTGGTCATTTAGATGCTAAACAGCTTGAAACAATTGCAGAAGTTTCTGAAAAATATGGTGATGGCTATGTTCATCTCACATCAAGACAGGGTGTTGAAATTCCTTTTATAAAGCTTGATGATATTGATGAAGTTAAGGCTGCTCTTGCAGAAGGTAACTGTGAACCTGGTGTATGTGGTGCTAGAGTAAGAACAGTTACAGCCTGTCAAGGTAATGCGATTTGTCCTAGTGGTTGTATTGATACATACTCTCTTGCAAATGAAATTAGTGATAGATTCTTTGCTATGGAATTACCACATAAGTTTAAATTTGGTCTTACTGGTTGCCAAAATAACTGTCTTAAGGCCGAAGAAAATGATATAGGTATCAAGGGTGGCATCAAACCTGATTGGGTTGAGGACAGTTGTATCAGATGTGGTGTCTGTGAGAATATTTGTCGTACAAAGGCAATCAAGTTTGAAGATGATAAACTTGTAATAGATGATAGTAAATGTAATTACTGTGGTCGTTGCACAAAAGCCTGTCCAGTCGATTCTTGGGTGAATCATTCAGGTTACATTGTATCTTTTGGTGGACTTTTTGGTAACAGAATACATAAAGGTGAAGAAATCATTCCTATCATTTATGACAAGGAAACTTTGTTTAGAGTAATTGATGCAGCGGTTGGTTTCTTTAAAGAACACGCAAATGCTGGAGAAAGATTTAGATTTACTATTGAAAGAATTGGCGAAGATAAGTTTAGAAAAGTAATTGAGGAGGCATATAATGGCTGATATAAAGATTGATGGATATGTAGATATTACTGATGTTGTTTGCCCTGTAACTTTTGTTAAGGCAAAGGTTGCTATAGAAGAATTAGAGGTTGGACAGGTTCTTTCAGTTCATATGAATGATGGAGAACCAGTTCAGAATGTACCTCGTTCTATGAAGGAAGAAGGACATAAGGTATTAAAATTAAATAAAAATGACGATGGAACATTTGATTTAATCGTTGAGAAAGGTGAGGAATAATAAAATGAAATTAACAGTAAGTGGACAGACAAAGGAATATAAGGAAGGTTTAACAGTTGCAGAATTAGTTGTACTTGAAAATGTAGAAACTCCAGAATATGCAACAGCAGCAGTAAATGATGACCTTCATAGTGCTAGAGATTTTGAAAACATAGTATTAAAAGACGGCGACGTAGTAGAATTTCTTTATTTCATGGGAGGCGGATGCAGATAATGGCTTTTACTAATGAACAAATAGAAAGATATTCTCGCCATATCATTCTTAAAGAAGTTGGCGTAAAGGGACAGAAAAAATTATTAGATAGCAAAGTCCTTATTATTGGTGCTGGTGGTCTTGGTGCTCCGGCAGCTATGTACCTTGCAGCAGCAGGTGTAGGTACAATCGGTATTGCTGATGCTGATGAAGTTGATTTATCAAACTTACAGCGTCAGATTATACATGCAACTAAAGATGTAGGCAAGGCTAAAGTTCTTTCTGCAAAGGAAACAATGGAAGCTATGAATCCAGATATTAATGTTAATACATATCGTACTTTTGTAAGTGCAGATAATATTATGGACCTTATTAAGGATTATGATTTTATTATTGATGGTACAGATAACTTCCCAGCAAAATTCTTAATTAATGATGCCTGTGTAATGGCTAAAAAGCCATTTTCTCATGCCGGTATTATTAGATTTCAGGGTCAGCTTATGACTTATGTACCAGGGGAAGGTCCTTGCTATAGATGTGTATTCAAAAATCCACCTCCAAAGGATGCAGTACCTACTTGTAAGCAGGCCGGTGTAATCGGTGCTATGGGTGGTGTAATTGGTAGTTTACAGGCTATGGAAGCTGTTAAGTACATTATCGGTGTAGGTGAATTACTTACAGGTTACTTACTTACATATGATGCACTTAAAATGGAATTTAGAAAAATTAAGTTACCAGAACATGTAAAAGATTGCCCAATTTGTGGTGATAACCCTACTATTCATGAACTTATTGATTATGAACAGGTAGAATGTGACGGTGTTTTATAAGGAGTGATATTAAATTGAAGTATGATACATCCTTATTACATGGAAATTTTAAAGGAGATGCAGGTACAGGTGCAACACTTGTGCCTGTATATCAGTCAAGTGCTTTTGGACAGGAAACAGCTGAACAAATAGAAAAGATTTTCCATAATAAGGCTGCTGGATTTGCATATACAAGAATAAGTAATCCAACAACAGCCTCTTTTGAAAATAGAATAACATATCTTGAAGGTGGTATAGCATCAGTTGCCGTGTCTTCTGGTATGGCAGCCATTTCAGCTACATTTTTAAATATACTTTCTAGTGGTGATGAAATTATATCTAAAAATTCTATTTTTGGTGGAACGCTTGATTTGTTCAAGGACTTTGAAAATCTTGGTATAAAAATTCATCTTATAGACGAAATAACAGAAGATGAGATGAAGAAATATGTCAATGAAAATACAAAGGCTGTTTTTGCTGAAACTATTGGCAATCCAAAACTTGATGTAACAGATGTTAAGAATGCGTCAGAGATAGTTCATAGCTTTGGTTTACCTTTTATCTTGGATAATACAACAGCTACAACATATTTGGTAAAAGGCATTGACTTAGGTGCAGATATAATTATTAATTCAGCATCAAAGTATATTAATGGTAATAGTAACTCTATAAGTGGTGTTATTACTGACAGTGGTAACTTCAAATGGACTGTTGAAAAATATCCTATTATGAAAGATTATGTTAAGTTCGGTAAGTTTGCTTTTTCTGCAAAGTTAAAGAACGATACATTTAGAAATTTAGGTTGTTGTGTCAGTCCTATGAATTCTTACTATAATTCTCTTGGCCTTGAAACTTTAAGCTTGAGAATGGAAAGACATTGTAGCAATGCTCTTGCCTTGGCTGAAAGCCTTGAAGGCTTAGACGGTGTGAGAGAAGTGGTCTATCCAATGTTAAAATCTAGCCCTTATTATGATATTGCAAATAGCCAGTTTAATGGTAAGGGTGGTGGCATTTTAACTTTAAGATTGTTTACAAAGGAAAGAGCATTTGCTTTTATTAACCAGTTAAAATATGCCATTAACATAACAAATATTGGTGATACTAAAACTCTTGTTATACACCCATCTTCCACAATTTATGCTCATAGTAATGAAGAAGAACAGGTTAAAGCAGGCGTTTATGACGACCTTATAAGAGTAAGCGTTGGTATTGAAGATATTGAAGATTTGAAACAAGATTTCAAAGACGCACTTGATTATGTAAATAAAAATTATAATTATTAAGATTAAGGAGGGCGGCCTATGTATGATTGTCTAATCATTGGTGGAGGCTTAGCAGGTCTTACGGCTGCCATTTATACTGCAAGAGCAGGCCTTTCCACTGCTGTAATTGAGGGGGAACAATGTGGAGGTCAAGCAGTAATGGCAGACCTAGTTGAAAATTACCCTGGTTTTGTAGGCAGTGGATATGAGCTTGCTGAAAAAACTGAACAACAGGCTGAAAATGTCGGGGTTGAAATAATATATGATGAAATTGAGTCTGTAGATTTCGAGGGAAAAGTAAAAAAAGCAGTTGGTTTTGAAAACAGTTACGAAGGAAAATTTGTAATTGTAGCAACAGGTGCAAAGCATAAAAGAGCAGGTTTTCAAGGGGAAGAAAACTTTACTGGTGCTGGCGTATCTTATTGTGCAGTATGTGACGGTGCTTTTTTTGCTGATATGGAAGTTGCTGTAATAGGTGGGGCTAATACAGCAGTAAGTGAAGCAATTTATCTTTCTAATATTTGTAAAAAGGTTTACTTAATTTATAGAAAAGATAAGTTAAGAGCTGACAATACACTGGTAGAGAGATTAAATACAAAGGGAAATATTGAAGTATTGTATAATATAATACCAGTAAAAGTAGACGGAAATGATAATGTAGAAAAACTTATTACAGACAAAGGGGAATTATCTGTAAAAGGGGTGTTTGTAGCTGTAGGATTTAATCCGTCAACCACTATTTTTGAAAATAAGTTGGAACTTGATGAATATGGATATATAAAGACAGATAGCAATTTGGCTACTAATGTTAGTGGCGTTTTTGCAGTTGGAGATTGTAGAACAAAACAGTTAAGACAGATGATTACTGCGGCATCAGATGGTGCAAATGCAGGAACAGTAGTTGCAAAATTGGCAGAAAGGTGGTAGAATAATGAGACTGTCTAAAAAAACAATTTATGCAATTATATTAATGCTTTCTATCGTAAAATGGGAAGAAAGCGAAGTTATAACAATTAAAAAAGTGGCAGAGAGAGAAAATCTTTCTGTTAAATATCTTGAACAGGTTGTTAGTGTATTGTGTAAGTCTGGTTTTGTAAAGAGCCAGAGAGGTGCAAAGGGTGGATATAGACTTTCTAAAGCACCAGAACAATATACTGTGGGTAGCATTGTAAGAGCTATGGAAGGTGTAGTTACACCGGAAAGTATAGAAGAACCAGAGCCAATTAATGGATTCTTAAAAGGTTTGTGTACAACAGTAAATAAATATATGGATAGCGTTACAATTGTCGACCTTATTGAAGAAGAAAAAATTAGCAATAATATATTTGATTATTGTATTTAAGATATACTTACTTAATTGAAGGGAGGAAGAGGATTGTATAAGACATTGTTGGTTTTTGACAATTACGACCTCCTTGAGGATATTAAAAATTTAAGTATATGGGGAGATTCCTCTGAGTTTGAAATTACAAATGTAGTGAACGATGGGGTATCTGCCTATAGGAAAATAAGAGAAAATCGTTATGACCTAGTTATTACAGAAATTAGAATAATGGGTATGGACGGTTTACAACTTTTACGAAATGTAAAAAAAGAGGGAATATGTTCCCATATTGTGTTATGTAGTGAATTTGAAGATTTTAATTATGCTCGTCAGGGAATAATTTTAGGTGCATATGACTATTTTGTTAAGCCTTTTGATGAAACACTATTCTTTTCTATGTTTAATAGAATAAAGAATGAAACTTTTGGTGGAAAAGCAACAGGTATATACTATGCAGAAGAAGTAATGAATTACTTCGAAAGACGAGATACTGGTATTTATGATTATATTTCAAATATGATTGAAGAAGTCTATAATACAGGGAAAGATATTTTAAAGGCTGATAAAAAGGTTAGAAGTATATGCAAAGCTGTTATAGACGATGTATTTAATCATAATGATTGGCTTGATTTGTATGTTGTACAAGAGGATTTTTATAGTTTTGATGGTATAAATGAAAGAAATCAAAATTCCTATAAAAAACGTTATAAAGATATTATATGTAATCTTTTTGATGAGTATTGCGAGTTGTTTCCTAACTGCAACAACTCAAAAATTCAAGAAGTTATATTATATATATTAAATAATCCGGAAAATAATCTTAAACAAAAGGATATTGCAACAGAGCTTTATATAAATAGTTCTTATCTTAGCACAGTTTTTCCAGCTCAGACTGGTATTAGATTTGTAGATTATCTTACAACTGTCAAATTAAAAAGAGCTGTGTGGCTTTTAAAAGAAACCAATATGAAAATAACAGATATAGCCGAAAGATTGGATTATAAGGATATGGGCTATTTCTCTCGCTTGTTTAAAAATAAGTATAAATTGCCACCGTCTGCCTATAGATTGTCTGATGGTGATGATTACCAAATATAGGATATTATTTTAAGACTGATACTTTTTATAGTTGTCAGTCTTTTTTTGTGCTGGAAAACTATTGACAAAGTGGCATATTCTATTCAAAATTAATACAAATATAAATTTATAAATGAAATGGAGTTTTACTATGAGAAGAAAAGATAGAGAAATTACAAATTACGACAAAATGCTTGAAATAATGAAAAGTTGTGATTGTTGCAGAATTGGTTTAAATGACAAAGATGGTGTTTATATCATACCTTTGAATTTTGGATATGAAGAAAACTCAGGAATATTAACTTTGTATTTCCATGGAGCATCTGAAGGCAAAAAGATTGATTTAATAAAACAGCAAAATACTGCAAGTTTTGAAATGGATACAAAACACCAACTCGTTGAGGCAGATGTAGCTTGTAGTTATTCATATTTGTACCAAAGTATAATGGGTAAGGGGAAAATATCACTAGTATATAATTCAGATGAAAAAATAAAAGGCTTAGAATGTGTTATGTCACATTATAGTAATAGTAATACTTGGAAGTTTAATGAAGAAGTATTAAAAAGAGTTGCTGTAATAAAAATAGAAGTAACTGAATGGAGCTGTAAGGAACATTAAAGTTATTTTGTAAAAAAGTGAAAGTAAGTGCATATATGCAATTTTTATGCTTTTAAACTGCATATTTATATTTAACAAATTATAAATATCTTCATAAATTTGTAAACATTTACTAAAAACAAATGAAATTATTGTTCGTGCGTTGATATATTTTAATAACTTTAAATTAATATTTGTGCAGGAACACAAATTTAAAAATGCAAATTTAATGAAAGTGAAATAAAATGTTTGTGCTAAATGACAATAAAATTTTCATTTATGTGCAGTTGCACAAGAATTAAAAAAATTTTGTGTTGCATTTTAAAATCAAATGATTTATAATGTACTCAACTTCAAAAAAGAAGTCATTTAGAAATAAAAATGATTTAATAAAATTAGACGAGGAAGTCGATGTTTATAAAAACACGATTTCCTCTTTTTTATTATCTAAATGAAAATGTTAAAATGAAAAGGAGCGAATTATTATGAAGAAATTTGTTTTAGCTATTACTTTGGTAATGAGTATGTTGATGACAGGTTGTGGTGGAGCTGGACAATCAAGCAGTGGTGAGGCAACAACTGAAGCAACAGGTAGCGAAGCTTCAGAATCTGGTGCAACTGGAGATGTAAGTGAAGCAACACAGAAGATTATTGATAAGGGTGTACTTAAGGTTGGTTCTTCTGGTGATTTATATGCTTACTTAGACCAGAACACAGGAGAGTTTGTTGGTCCTGATGCAGACATCATTAAGGAAGCAGCAAAGAGATTAGGTATTCCAAAGGTTGAAATGAGTCTTATTCCTTTTTCAGAACTTATTCTTAATCTTAATTCAGACAATATTGATATTATTACAGATGGTATGTATGTAAGAGAAGATAGAGCACAGCAGATTTATTATGGTGATATTTGGTATACTCAGGGTGGTGCATTACTTGCTCCTGAAAATGGTACAATAGATGGTCAGGACGACTTCGACCCATCAAAGACAGTAGTTGGTTATACTCCAGGTACAATTTGGCAGACAACAGTTGAAGGTTGGGCAGCAGATGGCAAGATTAAGGAAGCAAGAGCAACTGGTGACCAGACAGAATCTATTGTAGCTTTACAGAATGGTAAGATAGATGCTTTCCTTACTGATTCTCCAGTAGTTGAAAACCTTATGAAGTTCCAGCCTGAAACACTTAAGGGACTTAAGCTTTGCAGTAATTACAAGGATACAGAAGCTGAAATTGGTAGAATTGCTCCTTCAGTTAAGTTTGGCAACGAAGACTTTATGAAGGATATTAATAAGGTTGTAGCAGAAATGAGAGACGAAGGTGTACTTGACCAGATTTATGAAAAGTATGGTCTTGACCCTAAGCTTCACGCTATTACAAATGACCAGAAGGATAATGGCTTAAATAAGTAAAATTGATTTGATTGGTAATGGGGCTATGTGTAACAGCATAGTCCTGTTTTCTTTTAAGAAAATAAAAAGGAGGCGTAAGCTATGGCTTTGCTAGAAATTAAAGGTCTTAAAAAGAATTTTGGTGACTTAAAAGTTTTAAAAGATGTAAATATGAAAATTGAAGAAGGAGAAGTTCTTGTTCTTATTGGACCATCTGGTTCAGGTAAAAGTACATTTTTAAGATGTCTTAACTTATTGGAACAGCCTACAGGAGGAGAAATTTTATTCAAGGGCAAGAATATTCTTACTCCAAAGTTTAATATTGTAGATTATAGAAAGCATGTAGGTATGTGTTTCCAGAGATTTAATTTATTTCCTTTTATGACTGTTCTTGAAAACGTTATGTATTCACCGGTACATATTTTAAAGAAAGATAAAAATGAAATTAAAGAAAAGGCTATGGTTCTTTTGGATAAAGTAGGTTTGGCTAATAAGGCTAACGTATATCCTGATACTTTATCAGGTGGTCAGCAGCAGAGAGTTGCTATTGCACGAGCTCTTGCTATGGAACCAGAAATGATGCTTTTTGATGAACCTACATCAGCCCTTGACCCAGAACTTGTAGGTGATGTACTTAATGTAATGAAAGACCTTGCAAAAGATGGGATGACAATGGCAGTTGTTACTCATGAAATGGGCTTTGCGAGAGAAGTTGCTGACAGAGTAATCTTTATGGAAGGTGGCATTGTTCTTGAGGATAAATCTCCACAGGAAATGTTCACAAACCCAGAACACGAAAGAACAAGAGAATTCTTAAAGAGAATTCTTAATAATTAAGGAGGTGCCGGATTATGAATGTAATACAGAATTTAAACTTTATGAAGGCAATAACTGAATTAGTACCAAAGCTTATACAGCAGGCACTTTGGATTGTAGTTGTAACTACAATAGTTGGCTTTGCTTTAGCTATTGTAATTGGTTTTCTTCTTGCTTTAGGTAGATTGTCTAAGCATAAATGGCTTGTAAATATTATTGTATTTTTTCAGGAAATTATTAGAGGAACTCCGTTACTTGTTCAGTTGGTATATATCTACTATGTAGTACCTTTATTAATTCAGGTATGTGCATACTTTGTAGGTTTTCCTGATTTAAAGGTTAATATGCCGGCAGTATTAGCAGGTATTATTGGTATCGCAATTAATTATGGTACATATATTTCAGAAGTTATTCGTTCAGCTATTGTTTCTATTGATAATGGACAGACTGAAGCAGCTCTTGCTCTTGCTATGACACCAAGACAGGCAATGTTTAAGATTGTTATTCCTCAGGCTTTTCGTAATTCTATTCCAGTTTTCGGTAACTACCTTGTAATGCTTGTAAAGGATACTTCACTTATGGCTTATATTACAGCTCCAGAGTTCCTTCTTGTTACAAAGGCTTATACATCTCAGACATTCCTTACTATTGAGTCTTATACAATTCTTGCAGTAGTATATCTTATTATTTGTATTCCTTTAGCATGGGGTGTTAAGGTACTTGAAAAGAAGTTTAATAGAAAATTCAGATAGGAGGAAATGATTATGTATAAAATTGTAACTATTAGTAGAGAGTTTGGTTGTAACGCCAGAGGTATTGCTCAAAAGTTAGCAAATGAGCTTAATTTTGCTTATTATGATAAAGATTTAATTGACTTAACAGCTCAAAAAATAGGTATTAGTAGAGAAATTGTGGCAGCTCAAGATGAGGTTATTGGCAATAAGAATAAGTTTTTCTCTAAGTTTGTATATGGTTCTTCTACAACTTTCTATTCAGAAAAAGCAATTTCTGCACAGGCAGAAGTAATCAGAGAGGCTGCAAATAAAGAAGATTGTATTCTCTTTGGTAGATGTGCTGACTATATTTTAAGAGAGTATTCAAATTGTATGCATATCTTTTTATATGCACCTTTGGAAGCAAAGATTAAGCATATTTCTGAAGTTTATGAAATGGATACTAGAAGTGCAGAAGCTATGATTAAGAAGATTGATAGACAAAGACATAATTATTATAAGTATGTAACCGGTCATAACAGAGGTGATAGAGCTACTAAAAATCTTATGCTTGATGTTAGTATGTTAGGTGAAGATAAGAGTGTAGAACTTCTTGTTGATGCAATTAAAGAGAGATTTAATATGAAGTAATAAATCTGGCAGGTGATGTAAATGGCAGTAACCGTTAATCAATTATGCAAAAAATGTAATCAAAGTTATGGATTGAAGGCTGTTGCAGGTTTTGATGGCTTTAATAATCTAGTGGAATGGGTACATATTATGGAAAGTAGTAATGTGGGAGCTTTTTTAAGAGGGCAGGAGCTGGTATTTACTACAGGTGTTATGAATAATACAGGTAGATGGCTACTAGAGTTTGTTAAACAACTTGATAAGGCAAACACAAGTGGACTTATTGTTAATATTGGACCTTATATTCCAACGATAGATACTGAAGTTATAGAATACTGTAATGAAAGAAATTTTCCTTTGTTTTCTCTACCTTGGAAAACAAGAGTTGTGGATATGACAAGAGATTTTTGTACTATTATTAGCCAAAGTATAAATCATGATACAGATGTGTCTAATGCTTTTAAAAATCTTGTGTTGAATATTGGAAACAGAGAAACACAGCTTACCAGTTTGGAATCAGGTGGCTTTAATCGTAATGGTAGTTATTATGTAGTTTGTGTAGGTTCAAGGAATGGTAATGAAAACATAGATGATAAAGTTAATATGTATGCTGAACAGACAGCAAAAACTATATCAGACCTTTACTGTTCTTTTGAATATAACGGTTGCATCATTGCATTGCTGTATAAATACAATAAACTAGATTTAGAAGATTTTTGTAAAGATTTAAATAATTTTTGTAAATCAAAAAATATTGAAATCTCTATTGGTGTAAGTAGTAAAATAAATGGTATAGAACTGAAATCAAAAGGATTTGAATATGCTGTTTCGGCATACAATATGGCAGTAAAACGTGATTTTTACTGTATGTTTTATGATGATATGGACATTTACAAACTCTTTGTAGAAATTTCAGATAAAGATGTTTTAAAGAATTATTATAATGAAGTGTTGGGTAAGCTAGAGGAATATGATAAAGAACATGGTAGTAATTATTTAGAGTTTTTAAAAACTTATTTAGATAATAATGCTAGTCCTCAGCTTGTATCAGAAAAAGAGTTTATACATAGAAATACTGTAGTAAATTATTTAAAGAAAATTGATACAATTACATCTATGAACTTATTTGATTTAGACGTAAAAGTAAAGTGCATTATTGCCTTTGCTATACGTGATTTTTTATAACTTAAATGATATGCAAATGCACAAGGTATTTGTTTAAAAGTGTTCAAATGTTAGTTGAAAAGTGTCAAAACTGGTAATATAATAAGCACATAAACAAAAACAAATATGCACTTGCATAAAATATATTAAATTCTTGAAAGGTTAAAATGGTGATTGTTATGAGTATGACAGGTAAAGAAATTACAGAAATGCAGAAAAAATATAATCTTCAGTCTTGGAGTGCACAGAAAAATATTAATCCAACTCCTGTAGAAAAAGCAGAAGGCATTTATTACTGGGATTATGATGGTAAAAGACATACTGATATGTCATCACAGCTTGTAAATTTGAATTTAGGTTATGGTAATAAAGCTATTAATGAAGCTATTAAGGAACAGGTTGATAAGTATTGTTTCGTTGGACCATCTCTTGGTGTAGAATCAAGGGCTAAGCTTGCAAAGAAGATTGTTGACCTTATGCCTGATAATATGGGTAAGGTATTCTTTACAAATGCCGGTGCTGATGCAAACGAAAATGCAATTAAGATTGCTAGAATGTACACAGGCAGAAATAAGATTTTTAGTCGTTACAGAAGTTATCATGGTTCTTCATTTGGTGCTGGTAATTTAACTGGCGAGCCAAGAAGATTTCCTCTTGAACCTGGTGTTCCTGGTTTTATTAAATTTATGACTCCTTATGTATATCGTGAGGCTGTTGAATTTGAATCAGAAGAAGCTGCTACAAAGTATTACTTAACAAAGCTTAGAGAACAGATTATTTATGAAAATCCTGATAACATTGCAGCAATCGTTATGGAAACAATTACTGGTTCTAACGGTGTTATCATTCCACCTAAGGGTTATCTTCCAGGTGTAAGAAAGATTTGTGACGAATTTGGTATCCTTATGATTTGTGATGAAGTTATGGCTGGTTGGGGCAGAACTGGTAAGATGTTTGCATTTGAAAACTTTGATGTTCAGCCTGATATTGTAACATTTGCAAAGGGTGTTACTTGTGGTTATGTTCAGCTTGGTGGTTGTGTAGTAAGTAAGGATATTACAGCATACTTTGATGACCACGTTCTTTCTTGTGGTCTTACATATAGTGCTCATCCTCTTGCTTGTGCTGCTGGTTGTGCTTGTGTTGATTACTATATTGACAATAACATTCTTGATAATGTAAACAAGGTTGGTAAAGTTCTTGGCGAAAAGCTTGAAGAAGAAAAGGCTAATTTCAAGTGTGTAGGCGATGTAAGATACATTGGTTTATTCTCAGCTATTGAACTTGTAAGGTCTAAGGAAACAAAAGAACCACTTGTTCCATTTGGTAAAGACCCAGAAGGCATTATGAAGAAGATTATTGGTATGCTTGCTGAAAGAGGATTTATGACTTATTCTCATGAAAATATGTTCTTTATTTGTCCTCCACTTATTATTACTGAAGAACAGCTTGTTGAAGAAATGAAGAAGGTAGATGAAGTTCTCGCTATCGTTGATAAGGAATTTTTATAAGAGAGTGAGGTAGTAAATATGGCATTTGAATTTGCTGTACCTGATAAAATATTTATGGGCGAGGGTGCTTTAGCTTTGGCTAAAGACACTCTTGCAAATCTTGGTACTCATGCTTTTATTGTTTCAGGCAAAGTTGTCACAAAAACAGGCTTGGTAGATAAGCTTACAGATGTACTTGATGAAGTTGGTATTAAATGGACTATTTTCAATGATATAACCAATGAACCAACTGACAAAATGATTGAAGCTGGTGTTAAGGCTTATAAAGATGCCGGTTGTGACTTTGGTATTGGTATTGGTGGTGGTAGCCCTTTAGATAGTGTTAAGGCAATATTAGCTATGACAGTTGAAGAAGGTAAGATTTCAGATTATAATGGTAAGGTTCTTTCTGGTAAGTATCCTCCTATAGTTTGTATACCAACTACAGCCGGTACTGGTTCAGAAACTACTAAATTTACTATAGTTACTGATACTGAAAATGATATTAAAATGCTTTTGAAAGGCAGTATTCTTCCTAATGTAGCTATTGTAGACCCAGAATTTACAATGACTGCACCAAAATCGATTACAGCAGCTACTGGTATGGATGCTTTTACTCATGCAGTAGAGGCCTATACTTCTAAAAAGGCATCTCCACTTACTGATGTATTTGCAATTTCAGCAGTAAAGAGAATTTTTAAAAATCTTCCGGTAGCTTATAAAGATGGAAGTAATAAAGAAGCTCGTGAGCAAATGTCTATTGCAGCTTTTGAGGCTGGTGTTTGTATTAATAACTCAACAGTAACTATTGTTCATGGTATGAGTCGTCCTATTGGAGCATTGTTCCATGTTCCACATGGTATTTCAAATGCAATGCTTATTAAAGAATGTCTTTCTTATGTAATCAGTGGTACACCTGAAAGATTTGCAGCTCTTGCAGTAGCTATGGGTGTTGCTGATGAAAGTATGGATATTGAAACACAAGTGTCAAAATTTACAGATGGTATAGATATTCTTTGTAAGGCTTGTGAAATTCCTACACTTGAAGAATATGGTATTGAAAAAGACAAATTCTTCGAAGTTATTGACAAAATGGCTGGTGATGCTATGGATAGTGGAAGTCCTTCAAATACTCGTATGAGTGTAAATAAGGATGATTTAGTAGAGATATATAAGAGATTGTGGAAGTGAAAAATTTCACTTTATGATAAAAGGCTGTCAGAGATTGACAGCCTTTTATCGTTGATGTAGAATACATAAGAAAATTTTAGCAAATGGAGTGTGATGCTATGAATAATAAGTTAAAAGGTATTATTTTTACTCTTATAGGTGGCAGTTTATGGGGATTTTCTGGTGTATGTGGACAATACTTATTTGAAATAAAAAATATAGAACCACAATGGCTTAGTGCTTGGAGATTATTTGCATCAGGGTTGATGATTCTGATATGCTTATTTCCAAAGGAGAAAAAGGAAATATTTAATGTTTTTTCTAAGGATATTATTATTCCTGTTCTTATTTTTTCTTTTGTAAGTGTTATGGGCTGTCAGTATTCTTATTTTATGGCAATTTATTATTCTAATTCTGCTACAGCTACTGTATTGGAATATATTGCTCCAGCTTTGGTTATGCTTTTTACCTGTATATCTATGAAGAAAAAACCTTCTGGAATACAGTTTGTTACTTTGCTTTGTGCAATGTCAGGTGTGTTTATTATGACTACAGGTGGCAATATAGGTAGTTTGTCTATATCTACTAAAGCACTTTTTTGGGGGCTTTTAGGTGGACTAACCTATGCAATATATACTATACAATCACCATCTCTTTCTTCTAAATGTGGGGTATTACATATGCTTGGTTGGGGTAATCTAATAGGTTCTATACCTCTTTTAATTATGGTACATAGCCATATATTTGACTGTAGCATAGACATTCAATTCCTATTAGCATTTTTAGGTACCACAGTTCTTGGTTCTATAGTATCTTTTGGAGTGTTTATAAAAGGTTGCCAGTTAGCAGGCTCTGTTACAGGTAGCCTTTGTGCTTGTATTGAACCTTTGTCATCTGCTATAATTTCTTATTTATGGCTTGGCACTCAACTTAAGACAACAGATTTGATAGGGTTAGTGTTAATTGTTGTAACTGTAGTAATTCTTACATTGGATAAAGGAAAAGTAAAAAAATAAATAATATAAATCTCACACTATGTTGACGTAGTTGTGAGATTTTTTTATGTTAATATATGAAATGTCAATCATTGTATTTTTTTGTTTTAGTTGATATAATGATATAAGTATTGTTTTTGACAAAAAATGATTTTTAGGAGGTATTTATGGAGCTGTTTAGTATAATACCAGATAAATTTTTTTCTATTTTATCATCGCCTAATAAAGAGCTTTATATAGATGTTCTTTTTATAATTGATGAATTGTTTGACGATAGATTGAAGATAAAAAAGAGTGAATTAGTTAGTTGTTTGGAATATAAATTACAAGATAGGATTAGTAAATATATTCCCACAGATGATGAAGATATTGAACCAGAAGAATATTATACATTAGGAGCAAAGGCTAGATTGCTTGTAAACTTAATAGAAAAAAGAGGTTGGATAGCTTTTGAATATGATACAGTGTATATTGAAGAATATGTAACATTTCCGGGCTATAGTCAAAAATTTATAAAACTGTTAAAGGAATTAGAAAATAGTCAAAATACAGAAAGCGTAAACTACGTTTATGAAACATACTCTAGTCTTAAATCAGCTGATAATGATGAAGAAACAGGCTTTATGAAATATGTAGCATTAAATAGTGCCTACAATAAGACAGCTGAGTTAAAAGACAGCTTTAAAAGAGTTTATCATAGTATTAATAGTTATTATCAGAAACAAATAGATATGGTAAATGTTAATGAACTTATTTCTGACCATTATAATAATTATCGTGAAAGTATTGTTTCAAAATATATTTACCCAATGAAATGTAGAGATTCTGTAACAAGATATAAAAGATCTATTCTGAACATTGTAAATAAATGGACAATAGAAAATGAAATAATGGAAGAGCTAACTAAACAGGAGCTTGAAAATGGTTCTTACAATAGTATAGAAGGTGCATCTGGTGAAATAAGAAGAAAACTTTTCTTTATTAGAGATACATATGACGGAGCAGAAGAAGACTTTATTAATGAAATAGATTACAAAGATAAGGAATATGTAAGAGCGACAACTGCTAAAATAGAATACTTGACTAATACTGATAGGAGTATCAGAGGTAAGCTTATTGATATAATTAACAATACAAGTTCTGATAAAATTGCCGAAATATTTAGCTCAAATATAAATATATATTCTCAAAAATATTTAGGGAATACTAGTCTTTACTCTAAAAGAAAGAGGGCAGAAAGACCTGTTGGAGCACAGGAAAAAATCGAGATTCAAAAGGATTTATCTGAAAAGATATTGGAAAGTATACGAACTTCAGATTCTCAGAAATATAATCAATCAGCAATAAATAATTATATAGAAAACATTATTGAAAACAATAATGGGGTATTGACAGAAATTAATAATGATGAAGATTATATAAAAGCAATATTATCTGTAGTACGTTCACAAGATAAAGGAACAAAATATAAAGTCGAAGTTACTGAAGAAATGGTAAATAGTAGCAAATACTCTTTCCCAAAAATAATATACAGGAGGTAAAATATGCTTGAAAAATACGAAAGCTTTTCTACCAAAGAAAAGGAAGAATTTAGAGATATATGTAATGAATTATTTGACAAAACTTTCTTAAATGAAGAAGTTATTAGCAACGATGGTGGCTTTGTAATAAATGAGAAATTTAACTTTGTCAGACGAAATTTTGAATTATTTGAAGAATATTTTATGCTTTCTGGCTGGATTTTAGAGAGAAAAAATAATGAAACAATATATATAAGAAATGAAACAGGTAGTAATAGAGTTATATTAAAATTACTTACTACAAAAATGCTTATTGCATTAAGAGTAATATATGACGAAAAAAGAAAAAAATCTAGTAACAGCAATAGAGTACAGTTTAAATTAAATGAACTGTATAATAAAATGTTACACGATTTTGGATTAATAGATACTATGCCATCAAAAACTGATAGGGATAGCAGTATTAAAATGATTGAAAAATACAATATCATAGTTAAGGCTGCTGTGGCAGAAGATGAAATGGATAATGTATATGTTATTATGCCTTCAATTACAGTTGCAGTTTCCGATGAAAGAATTAATATGATATACAATCAGTTAAAAGAGGAGGAATTGACAGATGAAGAAATTGACAAAAATGATGCTGACGAAATGGCATTACTTTGAGCATAAAATAATTGATTTTGAAGATATAAATTTTTTAACAGGTAAAAATTCCTCTGGTAAATCTACACTTATAGATGCTTTACAGGTAGTTTTGCTTGGTGAAACAGACGGTACTTCCTTTAATAAAGCAGCAGATATAAAGGCAACAAGGTCTTTTACAAGTTATATAGTCGGAGAATTGGGCGATGATATAAATGGTGGCGAAAAATCTCTCCGAGGTGGTAAAGAATTTACAACTCAGTTGGTTTGTGAGTTTAAAGATACAATGAATGATGAATATTTTTGTATCGGTATATTGGTAGACTCATATTCTGATATGGCAAATGCTAAGAGAACATTTTTCAGATTAAGAGATAGACTAGACGAAAGTGATTTTATATATGACAACCAGCCTAGAAATATAAACCAATTTAAGGGTTGGTGTAGAGAAAAATATGGCAAAGACGATAAAGCTATTAAATTTATGGATACAAATAATGAGTATAGACAGACTATATTAAGTATGTATAATGTCCATGACAGAAAAATGTTTTCACTTTTGAAAAAGGCAATTAGCTTTAAGAAAATAGATAATATTGAAAGCTTTATAACAGAAAATATTTGTGATGTGAAAAATGAAATAGATATTAGGTCTATGCAACTTAATGTTTATGAATATGAAAAGCAAAAAGAAAAGGCTGACCAATTAGAAAAGCAAGAAAAAGAATTGGCTGAAATAAATAACTTATATGATAAATATTCTAGTAAAAAACAAAATATTAAGCTATATAGTTATATATCTAATAGATGTGATGAAATTAATAAGATTACAGAAATAGATAATATTAAAAAGGAAATAAGCACAAAAACATTAGAATTGGATACTGCTAAAACAGAACTGGAAATTGTTCGAAAAAATATTGCTCAATATAATAAGGATAATGAAAATGCCATAAAAGAATTGGAACAATGTGAGCAAAATAGATTATATGACGAACTCACCAAAACTATTGATATAAGTAGCCAAATTATTGATAGTAAAAATAAGTATATTGATTTTGTAATTCCGGAATTAAGAGAAAAATCTGCAAAAATTAATGATAAACTTAATACTTTAAAAGATTCTATTGCAAATAAAATTACTACATACGAAAGTTTGGTAGATGAAAAGGCAAATGCTTTTATATCAGATATTAAGACTTTAAATAGTGGTTTTGGAAGTTTAGTAAATATAAAAAGAGAGAATTTCAGTGCCTATGGAATTTCTTATTTTAATGATTTAAAAGATAAAGCACAAAATTTAATGAAAAAGGCTTATGGATTTAAGGCTAATACCGAAAATTGTTATACCTCTATTTTAAGTGACAAATTAGAAATCGAAAATGAATTAAAAAAATTAAAAAAGGGCAAAAAGCATTATAGTAAGGAATTATTAAAATTAAGAGATACTATTTATGGAAAATTAAAGGAAAAGTATAATAAAGAAATAGAAGTAAATATTCTTGCTGACCTTATTGATATTGATGAAAATTCAGAAGTGTGGAGAAATGCAGTTGAAGGATATTTAGGAAATCAAAAATTCAGTTTAATAATAGACCCTGAATATTTTATGGATGCTTACTATATCTATAAAAGTATGAGAAAAGAAATTTATTCTTTTGGTATAGTAGATTGTGAAAAAATATTAAATGCAAAAAAGAACAATGCTGAAAATAGTTTAGCTGATGTAGTAGTTACTGATAATAAATATGCCGACGCCTATATTAAATACCTATTAGGACGAGTTTCTCGTTGTAAAGATGATGAAGAAATAAGAAACTACAACATAGGTATTACATCAGAATGTATGTTATATCAGGGATTTGCAGTAAGGGCTATAAATCCAGAAAATTATAAGATACATTATATTGGTAATAGGGCTATAGAACAACAAATAAAATATAGAGAACAACAGTTAATTAATTTAACTGAAAATTTAGGTATTATTAAGAGTATAGCCGATGCCTACAATAATTTGACTGAAAATACGTTGTTTATGAATGATGAATATATTCAAGGACAACTTTCAAACTTATTTGATGATTTAAAAACTGTAAGTATTGAAGAAGAAAAGAGAAGTAAATTAATAGCAGAACGCTCTAACATTGATATGACAACTGCAAGAAGAATTGAGGAGAAAATAGAAAAAATCAAAGAAAACCTCAAAGAACTTGATGAGGAACAATCGGTTATTAATAATACAATAGGTGGTTGTAATAATGCAATAGAGTCTAATAAGGATAGACTTAACGTAGCTGAAAATGAATTAAGAAATATAGCTGATAATATTTCCAGAGAATATAATAATTTTGCTGAAAAAGATAAGGCAGAAGAAAAATTAGCCATAGATATTGAAACAAATTCTAATATTTTAAAACTTAAAAATGATTATAGAAACAAAGTTATTAGAAATAATAGAGATGTAAATAGTTTAAATGGAGATATTAGAGCGAAGAAAGAAAATTATAATAGAATTTATAATATATCTTTGGCAATAAACGAAAATGATAACTCTGAATTTAACAATGAATGGGAAAGAATAAAAAATATCTCTTTGCCACAGTACAAAGATAAAATTGCTGTAGCAAGAAAAGAATCTATGGAACAGTTCCAGTCAGATTTCTTAGATAAAATGAGAGATAATATAATGACAGCTCAACACCAAATTAAGGAAATAAATGAAGCATTAAAACTTGCTGAATTTGGTAATGATAAATATAGTTTTGAAGTTAAGCCTGAAAAAGCCTATTTAGAATATTATAATATGATTATGGCTGATAGAATGGGTGGAGACTCTATATTTGATTTGAATTTCCAGCAACAATATGGTGATACATGTAACAATCTCTTTGATAAAATAACTTCTGTATCAGACCAAATGACAGAAGAAAGTAGAAAAGAATTGGATAACAATATAAGCCTATTTACAGACTACAGAACATATTTAAAATTTGATTTATACGTAACTAATGCTACAGGAAGAAAAGAAAGCTTAGTAAATGGAATAAAGAGTAAATCAGGTGGTGAAAGGCAAACTCCATTCTATGTATCATTCCTTGCAACATTTGCTCAGTTATATAAAGTAAATGAATTTAACTATAAGGGTAATACTGCAAGACTTGTTATTTTTGACGAAGCTTTTAATAATATGGATAATAGTAGAATAGTTGAAAGTATTGAACTTTTAAGAAAGTTGGGACTACAGGCTATTATATGTGCTCCTGAAAATAAAATTGCAGATATATCTACAAAAGCTGATAAAACACTTCTTCTATATCGAGAAGGAAGAAATATTGATGTCTACGATTTTGATAAGGAGTTGAGTAAACTTGAAGATGGCAGATGAAATACTGACCAAATTAATTGAAAAATATGAAGATAATAAAAAAAGATTGGTTTTAAAATTAGACAAAGATTTTATACAGTATAGGAATGCCGAATATTACGAAAGGGAAGAATGTAATAGTGTACTAAATAATCTTAAAGAGCAAAATATAATAGACTTTAAGTGGGAAAAAGGCAGAAGTGGACTTTTAATAGAAGAAGTGCGTCTTAATGAAGATAATATTAGAGAAATCTATAGTATATTAAATCGAGTATTTATAGGAGATATACTACAAGCAAAAATAGATATAATTAAAAGGTACATCTCCTATATAAGTACTGATTGGATTTTAGACTATTTATATTATTACCTTAATTATATACGTAATAAAAGAAAAACAAAGGATATATTCAACGAAGATATTAAATTTATTGAAGATATTTTAATTGCTTTGGACAAAATTGATAAGATAAAAGAGCCTATGTATATAAGAACATTTAGTATTAAATGTTATAGTAATTCTAAAATTTTTGAAAAGAAGTATAAAAATCGTATACTTACTATTATTAAAAATTATGAACCTACAATAAAAAAACAAAAATATGAAATATCAGAATATGAAATATTACTGCAAATAGGCATTATGGATAAGCCCGAAATGATTGAATTTTCTGGTAATTGTAATATTTTTACACCAAATGAAATATTAGATTGCTCTGTTTTTGTGTCAGGTACTGCTCTAAATTGTTATTTTATTGATAACATCAAGGGAATTGAAATAAACAATATAAAAACAATTATATTTATAGAAAATAGAACTAATTACTATGATTATATTCTTCATAAAAAAGAGAATGAACTTGTTATATTCCACGGAGGATTTTATAGCCCTAAAAAAGCTAGATTTTTTGAAAAAATAAATGAGGCTATTGACAGCAATATGCAAGTATATTTTTGGGGTGATATTGATTTAGGTGGATTTAAAATGTTTGTTAGATTAAAAGAAAATATAATTCCAAATCTTAAGCCTTTAAATATGGGAGTAGTAGAGTATAGAAAGTATTTGAATAGTGGATTAGATAAAGATAATAAGTATTTAGATTTATTAAAAGAACTATTAAATAATAATAAATATGAACTTTTTTATGATGTAATTGAAAATATTATCTTGAATAAAAAAGCAATAGAACAAGAAATCTTCTTAATTTAAAAAATAGGTACTGCTCTTTTGAACAGTACCTATTTTTTTTATGGCTATTTTATAAAAGCATCAACTAATTCTTGAGCATCATCATAGCCTTGATTTTTAAGTTCATTTACATACCAATTTGGTACATCAGCAACAGCATTTTTAAATGAATCTATATCCATATCTTCATATTTAGTGATTTCAACACCATTTTCTGTTGCCCATCTATTAAGGATTTCGCTATCCCCAGAACGATTAATCTTTCTTTCGTATTCAACAGCAAGTTTACCACACTCATCAACAACCTTTTGTTGTTCAGGAGTAAGTTCGTCATAAATTTTCTGATTAATACAGAAGAATAAACAATCGTAATTTGCATTCCACATTGAAACATACTTTTGTACTTCCTGTACACTAGCAGCATCAATAGCAGGTAATGGATTTTCCTGACCATCAACAGTATTCTGCTGTAATGCAGTATATGTTTCAGACCAGTTCATATTTGTACCGTCAGCACCCCAAAGTTCATAACACTTCATAAGAAGATTAGAACCGGCAACACGAATTTTAAGATTTTTAATATCATCAACACTCTTTACAGGGCGTTTACTATTTGTAAGTTCTCTAAATCCGTTTTCAGCCATACCCATACAATGTAAGCCATAAGATGAAAGTATTTCATCAAGTTTTTTGCCACCAGCTCCGTCAAGTTTAGCATCTGCTTCTTGTGGAGAATTAAATATAAATGGTAAAGAAACAACATTAAATCTAGGGTCAAAACTAGAATATATAAGGTTTGAATGCATAGAAATCTGAACAGGGTCACCGTCCATAAGAGCCTGTATACCTTCAGACTGATTACCATTAGTCAACTGGTCAGCAGCATAAACATTAACTTTGATTTTGCCACCTGTAGCCTGTTCCATAAGTTTACCGAACATTCTACCACCTTCAGCCCATGTACTTGTTTCAGTAGTAGAGCAAGTAAAGTTCCAAGTCTGTTCTTTCCAATCTAAGTTGCTGTAATCACCGATAGTAAATTCACTATCGTCATTAACTGAAGATTGAGAAGAAACTACACCTTTATTACCTGTATATGCACCGTCTTCATCTAAGAGTTTAGGTAAACCGTAAGATACAACTGGAATATATGTAACAATAAGTAAAACAGCAAGAGAAGCTGCAATCATAGGAACAACAGCCTTAGATATTTGTTGTAAAGTTACACTTAAACCTTCTTTAATCTTAATACTTATTGCAACGAAAAGATTTACACCAACTGGTGGAGTAACCTGTCCAATAGCAAGGTTTACAGTTGCAACAACACCAAAAGCTACAACGTCATAACCTAAAGATTTACAAACAGGTAACATAATAGGAATGAATATATACATAGCAGAGTTAGCATCAATGAAGCAACCGGCTATAAGGAATATTACATTTACAATAAGTAAGAATGTAAATTGGTTCTTAGCAACACTACCTAATAATCCTGATGCTGCCTGAGAAATACCAAACTGTGTACATACAAAAGAGAAAAGGGTAGCAGCAGCAACGATGAGCATTATACCACCAGTTGTTTTTGCTGACTCAATAAGTATGCCAAATAAATCCTTAACCTTAACTTCTTTGTAAATTACCATACCTACAAATAAGCCATATACTACAGATACAGCAGCAGCTTCTGTTGGAGTAAATACACTACCGTAAATACCACCTAAGATAATTACAGGCATAAGAAAACCCCAAAAAGCATCTTTAAAAGCTAACCATCTTTCCTTTGCAGAGGCTTTTTTCTCACATGGCTGAACACCTTTTCTTCTAGCCTCAATCATTACTACAACAATAAGAGCTACGCCTAATAAAATACCTGGAACAATACCAGCCATAAACATATCACTTATAGAAACACCAGTAATAGAGGCATAAACTACGAAAGCAATACTTGGTGGGATTACAATAGCTACAGAACTTGATGTAGCCATTAATGCAGTAGCAAAAGGAGCAGAAAAGCCACCTTTTTCTACCATAGCTGGAATTAATACTGCACCTAAGGCAGCAACTGTTGCAGGACCTGAACCTGATATTGCACCAAAGAAACAAGCAACTATGATACATACAATAGCAAGGCCACCACGTCTATGACCAACGCAAGTATCTACAAACTTGATAAGTCTCTTTGAAATACCGGCCTTTGCCATAATATTACCAGATAATACGAAGAATGGAATGGCAAGAAGTAAAAACTTGCTTATTCCGGAATACATATTTGTTGCTACTATATTTAAAGATGTACCAGAATACAAAATTGCAGCAACAGATGATAAACCTAAGCAAATAGCAATAGGTATATTTAATATCAATAAAATGAAAAATGTTATAAATAAAACTGCACTTATCATTATTCTACCTCCTTATTTTTCTTAATGGAGTCGGTACAATAATCAATGCAGTACTCAATAAAATGTAGTACCATACATCCAGCACCGATAGGGAGAAAAGACCAGAATATCCATTCAGGCCAGTTAAGTACAAATGTACGCTTACCATTCTGGAGCTGAGTAATAACTTTCTCCATACCATATTTAAATAATATAACGGTGAATATAACAGATAAAATTGTCATCAAAATCACCATAAATTTTCTGCTCTTTTGTGGAAGCATATCTGTGAAGATGGAGAGGCTTACAAGCTCTCCGTCACGACAAGCAAGAGCAGCTGCAAGTAAAGTAATTAAAACGAATACTGCTACAACAAGTTCTTCAGTAAAAGACCAAGACCTGTGTATTAAATAACGTGATAATACATTACCTACAGTAATTACTACTATGAGAAGAGTTGCTAGTGCTAAAACAATTTTCTCAATAGTAGCTAAGATGTCCATAAACTTCTTATAGATTTTCATCTTCTTCCTCCTTTGAATTCCTTAAAATTTTATTAAGGTTTAATTACAATCTTTAATTTTACTTTTTTACCTTGTAATTGTCAATATTTTTTTAGCTTTTTTGCATAATAAAATAAAGTTTTTGTATAAATTAATTAATAATTGTAAGTAAAGAGATATTATGGTAGAATTAATATATAAAATATAAAGGGTGAAAAAAATGAAAATTGTAATATGTGATGATGAAAAAATTTATGTAGATAAGGTATATGATATTGTTAAAAAGTATTGTGAAAATGATGAAATTAGTTATTATGAAAATGCTGAACAACTGTTAAATGATATTGAAAACAGTACATATAATAATGACATTTACATATTGGATATTGAAATTGATAATGTAAATGGTCTTGATATTGCTAAGGCTATAAGAGAAAAGGATACATCAGCTCTTATAATATTTTTAACTAACTATGATAAGTATGTTTATGATGCCTTTGAAGTTAAGACTTTCAGATATATCCCAAAGGATGTAATTGAAGAAAAATTGCCTCAAGCAGTGAAAGATGCAGTAGTAAGAATTAAAGAAAGAAATTCTAAAAACATTTATGTAGGAGTGTCTGGTAGGGTTATCAGAAGAATAGAGCTGGATGAGATAGTCTTTATAGAAAAATATCAGAAAAATATTATTTTTAATTTACTTGATAAGTCTATAGTTAAGGAAAGAACTACTTTAAAAAATGTATATTCAGAACTTGATTCAGATAAATTTATATTTATTAACAAAGGTATTATTATCAATTTGAAAAATATTAAATATCTTGACGGCTTAAGAATAGTTATGGAAAATGACGTTGATTGTTATATAAGCAGAGATAGATTAAAAGAAGTTAAAGATAAAATAACTAATTTTTGGGGGTAATATGTTTTGATTGTGGAAGTATTGTGTACACTCATTGAAGATTTAATTTGTTTTTTATTTGGTAAAGAAATTTTTAATGATGGACGACAAAAAAATTGTTTTTTCATTCCTGTTTTTATAGTTATACATACATTAATAGTAACATTCTTGAACAGAATAGCTTTGGTATCACAATATACAGTAATTATTTCTAGCTTAATAATGGGTGCTATGTTTTATCTGTTATTTAAAACCAAATTTATATATTGTATAATGTATGCCATTACTTATTATATGCTTGTAATAGTTGTAGAAATGTTTATGATTTGTCTGTTAAGTGTAATTTTAGGTAATCCGGACTATGTTTTTCATGTTATACAATTATCAAATTTTAATAGAATAATTTTTGCTTTGGGTATGAAATTAATAAACATTACCATATATTTGATTGCAAGAAGAAAAATCAGAAATATTAATTATAAAATACTTGGAAATCCGGCATATATTGTGTTTGTAATAGTGGGATTTATTGTATCTCTTAAAATGATGTCTGTTGTTATTGACAATAGTGTTAGTAGTTTAAAATTAGGTGTTTCTATACTGTTCGTAGTCTTTATATTTATGTTTGGGATTTTAATATTTTTGACAGATAACCTGTACAATGAAAAATTAAAAACTAAAGAAAATGAGTATATGGCTATTAAAAGCGAAATGTTAGAAAAAAGTCTTAAAGATATAAATAGGTTATACGATGAAAATTCTAAAAATTTTCACGAATTCAAACATCATATTAATATTATAAACTCGTTATTGCTAGACTCCTCAAATAAGAAAGCTATAGAATATTTAAAGGGAATAGATTTATATTCTAGGTATAGTCAGGTGTTTCATACAGGAAATGACATAATAGATACTGTATTGAATGTTAAAAATACCGAAGCTAATCAAAAGCATATATCTCTATTTGCTGATATAAATATTGATAAAGTGACTGTTAATGATGCTGATTTATGTAGTGTATTATCTAATTTGATTGATAATGCCATAGAGGCTGTTGATAAAACAGAAAAAAACAAGAATATAAAATTGACTATTAATCAAAAGGGGAATATGTTGTTTATTGCTGCAGAAAATCCAAGTAGTAGTAATCCATTGGAAAATAATTTTAATAGTCAGAAAAAGGGTAATCACGGTTGGGGCATGAAGATAATCAATGATATTGTAAATAAATATAATGGGAATATAACAACGAACTATGATAATGAAATTTTCAAAATTAAGATAATGCTTATACAAGAAAAAACGGTTTAAGGACAAATTTATACGGTTTAAGCCTATATTACTAATAAAGAGACCTCTATATGCTAAAATTGGCATGTGGAGGTTTTTCTATGTTTAATTTACTTGATAGCTTTGTAACACAAATGGCTGAAAATAGTGGTTATCCAAAATCAGTAATACAGTACTCCATTAGACTTTGGGCTATTGCATTTGTTCAAGCTATAGTATTATGCTTGATGTCTAGTATTTTCTTTGATATAAAATTCTTTTTTAGTTTCTTAATACCTTTTTTCCCAACCAGATTATTAGTAAAAGGGTATCATTGCAAAAATATGTATTCCTGTACTATATTTAGTACAATTATATTTATTGTAATATGCTTGTTATCTAGTTTTGGTATAAAACATATTGAAATTATCTATTTATCTGAAATTATACTAGGTATTTTATTAGTATTACAAATATTTAAAATGTTAAAATATAAGAACAGATTCAAGTATAATATGTTGGCAATGTTAATAGGCATTGCCATATCGCTCGTTTTCTTTGTTAAAAGTGATGTTTATACCCTAAATGGGGTGTACTCATATATAATGGTATTTGTATTGTCAATACCTAACATTTTAACAGGAGGTGAAGAAGATGAAAAATAAATTAATGGCTCTTTTAGGTCTTTGTGTTTGCTTTATTTCTGTATATGGTCCTAACATTCCTTCAACAGGTTTTGCTTATGCACCAGAAATGCCAGAAGAATTAAAGAAGCTTAGAAATATGAAATAATATGTAAAAACTCATTTTTAGGATAAATAATCTTGAAAATGGGTTTTTATTTTTTGCAGAAAAACTATACTTAAAAAATCTTCTCAATAAAATCTTTTTGTGGTATAATAATAAGGGTTTATATTGTCGAATATTGAAATTGTAAATTACATTATAGGAAAGAGGCGAGATTTATGTATATAGCATCTTCTTATGTAAGGGCTGAAAGCCTAGATGAAGCATGGGAATTAAATCAAAAAAGAAATAATAAAATTATGGGTGGAAATTGCTGGCTCAGAATGGGAAAAAACAATAATATTAATACAATAATCTCATTATCAAAACTTGGACTTGATAAAATTGAAGAAAATGATTCAGAGTTCAAAATAGGAGCTATGGTAACTTTAAGACAAATTGAAACTAATGAAAGTCTTAATAATTTTTTTGATAACACTATTAAAGAAGCAGTGGAATCTATTGTTGGTGTACAGTTTAGAAATATGGCAACAGTAGGGGGAAATATATGGGGTCGATTTGGATTTTCAGACGTACTTACAATTATGCTTGCTTTAGGTGCAAAGGTAGAATTGCATAAAACAGGAATTGTCCCTATTGAAGAATTTATAGATATGGAACATAATAATGATATTTTAGTAGCAGTTATAGTACCTAAAAATAATTTAAAAGTTGCTTATGATACGGTTAGATTGAGCAAAACTGATTTTCCTTTGTTGACTTGTGCTGTTAGTGTTATAGAAGATAAAATGAGAGTAGTAATAGGAGCAAGACCAACAAAAGCTAGATTTTTTGATTGTAATATTAATACTGAAACAGATGAAGTCTGTAATAAATTTAATTTTGGTACAAATATGAGAGCTACAGCAGAATATAGAGAACAAGTTGCCAAAGTTCTTGTCAACAGATGTAGAAAGGTGGTGCAATAATGGTTGTTACTTTTAAGTTAAATGGTAAAAAAACAGAAGCTATAATTGAAGCTGACACTACTTTGTACCAATTATTGAGAAAGTTAGGCTGTTACAGTGTTAAATGTGGATGTGAAACAACTAACTGTGGACTTTGTACAGTAATTTTAAATAATAAATCCGTATTATCTTGTGCTGTTCTTGCTGCTGAGGTAGAAGGTGCAACTGTTGAAACTCTTGAAGGGCTAGAAAGTGAAGCACTTGAATTTGGTTTGTGTTTAGCAGATGAGGGTGCAGAACAATGTGGTTTTTGTAACACTGGATTTATTGTTAATGTAGTAATGATGATGAGAGAATTGGATAATATAACAAAAGAAAGTGTCAAAGAATATCTTGCTGGTAACCTTTGTAGATGTACAGGTTATCAAGGTCAGTTAAGAGCCTTAGAGAAATTTATTGAAAGAAAGAGAGGTGTTAGAATATGAAATTTGTAAATACCTCTATAAGAAAAAAAGATGCAGTTCAGCTTGTTACTGGTAAACCAGTTTATACAGAAGATATTGCTCCAAGCAACTGTCTTATAGTAAAACTTATGAAAAGCCCATATGCTAATGCCATAATAGAGGATATTAATACATCAATAGCTGAAAAAGTACCAGGTGTTGAGAAAATAATAACTTACAAAGACGTAAATCAAAAGAGATTTACTTTGGCAGGACAGTCTTACCCTGAAGCAAGTCCATGTGACAGACTTGTACTTGATAAGCACTTAAGATATGTAGGAGACCCAGTGGCTATTGTTGCTGCTGAAAATGAAAAAGCTGCTATAAAAGCAATAAAACTTATTAAAGTAAAATATGATGTACTTGAACCTTTGCTTGACCCAAGAAAGGCTAAAGACAATGAAATACTTGTTCATCCTGAAGATAGCTGGTATGCTCAATGTCCAGTTGGGGCAGATAATAAGAGAAACCTTGTTGCAACAGGCTGTGATGAGGACGGTAATGTTGATGAAATATTCAAGGAATGTGATGTTGTAATAGAAAGAACCTATAAGGTTAAACCTGTTCAGCAGACTATGATGGAGCCTTTTAAAACATATACCGAAATTGACAATTATGGCAGAATTAAAGTAGTATCATCAACACAGATACCTTTCCACGTCAGAAGAATAGTTGCAAATGCTTTAGGTATTGAAAAAAGTAAAGTCAGAGTAATCAAGCCTAGAATAGGTGGAGGTTTTGGTGCAAAGCAGACAGCAGTATCTGAAATTTATCCAGCTATTGTCACATATTTAACTGGTAAACCAGCTATGATAGTTTATACAAGAGAGGAAACTCAAACTATATCAAGTCCAAGACATGGTATGGAGGTTACAGTTAAATTGGGTGTGATGAATGATGGAACAATGCGTTGTTGTGATATGTATGTTTTATCAAATTCTGGAGCTTATGGTGAACATGGTCCTACTACTGTAGGTCTTGCAGGTCATAAGTCAATGGCTCTTTACTCAAAAATGGAAGCATTTAGATTTAAGTATGATGTAGTATATACAAATATTATGTCTTCTGGTGCATACAGAGGTTATGGTGCTACTCAGGGTATTTATGCTTTAGAATCTTGCGTTGATGAAATGGCAAAAATTATTAACATTGACCCAATAGAATTTAGATTTAAAAATATGACAAGAGAAGGTATGTTTATGCCGGCTTATTATGGCGAAACTGCCAATGCTTGTACACTTGATAAGTGCCTAAAAAAAGCTATTGAAATGAGTAACTGGGATAAATACTATCCAGCTAAGGATATGGGAAATGGTAAAATTAGAGCAATGGGTGCAGCTCTTGCTATGCAGTCAAGTTCAATATCTAATTTAGATATTGGTGGTATGACATTGAAGCTTGGCGATGGTGGCTTTTACAATATGATAGTAGGTTGTACTGATATGGGTACAGGTTGTGATACAATATTGGCACAGATGGTTGCAGATGTACTTGATACAGACGTAGATAATATTGCAACATTTGGTGTTGATACAGATGTTTCCCCTTATGATTCAGGTTCTTACGCATCATCTACTACATACCTTACAGGTAGAGCTGCTGTAAAATGTGCTACACAAATGAGAGAGAAGATAATAGAAGTTGGTTCTAAAATATTGGATTTAGAAAAGTCTAAATGTGAATTTAACGGAAAATTTGTTTATGAAGATGAAAACCCTGATAATAAAATAAGTTTAGCTGATATTGTAGCTAAGGCACAAAGTGCTCCTTATGGTGCTTTAGTCGTAACAGTATCAGAACAGTCTACAGTTTCTCCACCACCTTTTATGGCTGGTGTTGCTGAAATAGAAGTAGATAAGGAAACAGGTATTGTAGAACTTATTAATTTTAGTGCTTGTGTAGATTGTGGTACTGTTATTAATCCTAATTTGGCCAGAGTTCAAACAGAAGGTGGACTTGTACAAGGTATAGGTATGGCTATGTATGAAGATATAATATATGGCGAAAATGGTAGAGATTTTGCAAATTCGCTTATGCAATATAAGATACCTACCAGATTGGATATGGGTAATATTGATGTTGCTTTCGAATCAAGTTATGAACCTACAGGACCATTTGGTGCAAAGTCTATAGGCGAAATTGTAATTAATACTCCAGCTCCGGCTATTTGTAATGCAATTAGTAATGCTGTTGGTGTTAGAATAAGAGAATTACCAGCCACTCCTGTAAAGGTATTAAAAGGTATAATGGAAAATAATAAATAGTAAATAAAAGTAAAAGAGGTTTAGGCAATATTCGTACCTAAACCTCTTTTTTATATTAGTAGTTGATATATTTTATTATGTTCTATACCATTGGAAGACATTAACTGCTCTGCTTTTTCTGTGTTTTCAACTAATGTACAGAAAGCAAGTCCACACCCAGCACTAATAATGGGAGGTAAGGGTATAAGTCTTCCTTCAAATTTATTTTGTTTTGAAATCTTTTCCATTTTCATAGCCTGAGAAGTTGAATCAAAGGTTATAACACATTTGAGAGTTTCTTTTCTCATTTTTATTCTTCTCCTAATATTTTTAGGGCTTTAGCAGCAAATAAGACCTCATCTTCTGTATTGAAATATGAAAAACTGAAACGAACTGCCCCTTGTTTTTTAGTGCCTAAAGCTTTGTGCATAAGGGGAGCACAATGACCTCCAGAACGAGTAGCTATTTCAAATCTTTCAAAAAGTTCATCACTGACACTAGAAGATGAATAATTTCCTAAATTTACGCTAACTATAGGTCCTCTTTCTTTTACAGAAAAATCACCATATATTTTAATATTTTTAATATCTTTTATGTTGTCGTAAAATAATTTCACCAGCATATTTTCTTTTTCTCTAATCTTTGATATGCCAGTTTCTTGTATGAACTCTAAGCCAGCTTTTAATCCGGCAATAGAATGACTATTTACTGTTCCAGCTTCAATATGTTCAGGCATTGAATTAGGGGCAGTCTTTTCAAAGGTTTTAATACCACTACCTCCGACTTTAAGGGGGGCAATATTAATACCTTTTTTGATACATATTCCACCTGTGCCTTGAGGACCATACAAACTTTTATGACCTGTAAAACAAACCACATCTATATTTTGTTTTTCCATGTCTATATCAAATATACCAGCACTTTGGGAAGCATCTAGTATAAATAATATATCATGTCTCCTACATATTTCGCCTATTTTAGAAATATCTATAACATCTCCAGTTAAATTTGAACAATGGGTACATACTATAGCTTTTGTATTAGCCTTAATAGCATTTTCTACATCTGTATAGTCGATATTTCCTGCATTATTTGCATTTATAATTGTCAGTTCTGTACCTTTTTCCTCAAGTCTATACAATGGCCTTAATACAGAATTATGTTCCAATTCCGTAGTAATAATATGGTCGTTAGGTAATATAAGTCCGTTAATAGCTGTGTTTAATGCCTCTGTTGCATTAAGAGTAAAAGCAACTTGTTCGGGGGAAGACAAGTTAAACATTTTAGCTATTAATTCTCTGGTTTCATACAAAACCATTGATGAACTAATAGAGCTATTGTAAGCACCTCTGCCACTGTTCCCCATTGTATTTATAGAATCGTATACAGCTTGTGCAACCTGTGGTGGCTTGATTAGTGTTGTAGCTGAATTATCAAGATATATCATATTATCAAGGCTTTATTATTTTGCCTGCTCCTATTAATTTTTCAGAAATATCATACATATTAGAAACTGTACCTACTGCTGGAGTTTGGTCAAGTCCGTAGTGATTGATACAAGTACCACAAGTACAAATATCAACACCTTGACTTTCGAGATATTTTAAATCTTCAAGGACTTCTGAATCCTTAGCAGTTAAAAATGCACCACCATTATAACAGATTATTTGATTAGGAAGATTTTCTGACTTTGTAAGGGCAAAAATGTAACTCTTTATAAGAATACCACCTAAAGTGTCATCACCTTCGCCCATTTTGTTAGAAGAAAATACAACTACTGTAGGACCAGTTACATTGTCATACATAGGCTTACATTCTAAATCAGTACTGTCTTCCTCTGAAAGAGTAAGGGTAACAACATATTCCTTTTGTGATTTCTTTTCAGCAAGTATTTGAATATTTTTTTGCTGTGCCATTTTTGTAAGATTTTGAACGGCTATTTCATTATCTACAGTAATTTCAATAACGCCTTTACCGTTTAATTCTTTTATGGCATCTTTTACTTTTATAACGGGAATAGGGCATACATCACCGATAGCATTAATTTTAATCATATTTCTTTTCTCCTTTTTCTACAGTTATTTTATAATCTGAATTTTCTACAATTTCACCAATTATACCGAAAGGTAATGATAATTGAGAAAGTTCATTTATTACATTATGCAAATCCTTAGGATTAACAGCTCCAAGAAGACCACCTGATGTCTGAGGGTCAAACAATATTTCCTCCATTGCAAAATCTATATCATTAAATTTTACACTGTTACCAACAAAATTTCTGTTCTTTTGTCCTCCACCGGTAATAAGAAATTCATTTGCATAGTCAAAGGCTTCTTTTATATATGGTATATTTTCAGAATATAGTATAGCTGATACATCACTTAGCATTTCCTTTAAATGACCTAGTAAGCCAAAACCAGTCACATCTGTACAAGCGCTTACATCATATTTTTGAAAAATTTCTGATGCATACTTGTTAAGAGTAGTCATTGATTTAATGGCTTTATTTATAGAACTTTCACTTGCCTGTTCTACTTTACCAGCCGTTGTAACAATACCAATACCTAAAGGCTTTGTTAATACTAACACATCTCCATTTTGGGGCGTGTTATTTTTAAAAATTTTGTCTGGATGTATAGTACCGGTTACACTTAATCCATATTTTATATCTTTATCTGATATGGAGTGACCACCTGTTAAAATCCCACCAGCTTCTTGAACCTTAGATAAACCTCCAGATAATATTTCACCTAATATATTAATATCATCATTTTCAGGAAAACATACTATATTTAGGGCTGTTTTAACAGTTCCACCCATAGCATATATGTCACTTAAAGCATTTGCAGCTGCAATTTGCCCAAATATATAAGGGTCATCTACCATTGGTGGAAAAAAGTCTAAAGTCTGTACTATTGCTATATCATCTGTTAACTTATAAACAGAGGCGTCATCACTGTTTTGAAAGCCTACTAAAAGGTTTTCATCGTACTGAGATGGCAATTTATTTATTAAATTACTTAATAATCCTGCACCAAGTTTAGCAGAACAACCTCCACTACAAAATATCTTTTTACTCATAATAATCACCGTTTGTATTATAACATTATATTTCTTTAAACTCAAGTCACATAGGGCACAACTCAAGTCACATAGGGCACAACTTGTTGATTTTGTAGTAAAATTGTTTTATAATTAGCAAGGTGATAAAATGATTGATAGTTTTGGTAGAAATATAGATTATATGAGAGTTTCATTGACGGATAAGTGTAACTTAAATTGTATTTATTGTAGAAGTAATTGCGATAAAGCATACTTAGATACAATGTCTGCTGATGAAATTATAAGAATTATAAATATAATGGCTGATATTGGTATTCGTAAGATTAAACTTACAGGTGGAGAACCTTTGTTACGAAAGGATTTTGAATATATATTGGAAAGTATTAGTAAAATTCCTAAAATTGAAGATGTAACACTTACAACAAACGGAATTTACCTTAAGAAGTACGTCAATATACTTAAAAAAAATAATGTAAAATCAATAAATATAAGCCTTGATACTTTAGATAGAGAAGATTATAAGAGGATAACGGGATTTGATTATGTAGAAAATGTAAAATCCTCAATAGAATATGCAATAAAGTCGGGATTTAACATTAAAATTAATTCGGTAGTTATGAAGGATTTTAATGAAAATATATTTGAATTAGCAGAAATGGCTAGAAATAATAAAGTAAGTGTTCGATTTATTGAACTTATGCCTATGGGAGAAGGTCGAAAGTATAAATATATACAAGGTTCAGCAGTTATTAAGAAACTAGAAGAAAAATATGGAAAATTTATAAAAACAGATTACAAAAGCAATGGCCCATGTGTCTACTACAAAAATAATAGCTTTAAAGGGATGATAGGTTTTATATCAGCTGTCAGTGATTGCTTTTGTAGTCAGTGCAATAGAATTAGAATGACTTCTGACGGCTTTATAAAATTGTGTTTGTACTATAACAAAGGTATAAACATAAAAGAATTGATTAATAATGGTGCAACAGATAACGAAATAAAAAATGCTATTAAGCATATTATTAGCCAAAAACCAGAAAGCCACCATTTTGGAATTATAGATGAAAATTCGGAAGCTAAAAATATGGTTCAAATAGGAGGATAATATGGGAAAAATAATGGCAATATGTATAAGTGAAAAGAGAGGTACTCAGAAAAAAAGTATTAAAAAAGCAGAGTTAATAAAAGACTTTGGCATTAATGGTGATGCACATGCAGGTAAATGGCATAGACAAGTGAGTCTTTTAAGTTACGAAACAATAGAAGAATTTAAGTCAAGGGGAGCTGATATAATAGACGGTGCCTTTGGTGAAAATTTGGTTGTTAAAGGTATTAATTTAAAGGATATCAATATTGGCGATAAGTTAAAATGCAATGATGTAATCCTTGAAATTACTCAAAAAGGGAAAGAATGTCATAGCCATTGTGAAATTTACAAAAAAATGGGCGAGTGTATTATGCCAACAAACGGTGTATTTGCAGTTGTAAATAATGGTGGAATAATAGAAGAAGGTGACGAAATAGATGTATACATCAGCAGTTGTAACACTAAGTGATAAAGGAAGTATTGGAGAAAGAGAAGATTTATCAGGCAAGAAAATTATTGAAGTATTAAAACAATATGGATATACGGTGAAAGACTATACTATACTTCCTGATGATATAGAAACTATAAAGAGTAAATTAATTGAATTATGTGACAAAAATATCAATTTAATTATAACTACAGGTGGAACAGGTTTTTCTAAGAGAGATGTTACTCCAGAAGCAACCATAGCTGTTTGTGACAGAATGGCAAATGGCATAAGTGAAGCAATAAGAAGTTACTCCCTTACTATTACAAAAAGAGCAATGCTAAGCAGAGGGGTAAGTGGAATAAGAAAAAATAGTGTTATTATTAATCTTCCGGGAAGTTTAAAGGCTGTTACAGAGAGCCTAGATGTATTTATGGACACTATTGGTCATGGTATAGGTGTTTTAGTTGGAAAAGATAAGGAATGTGGTAATATAAAATGACAACTTTTTTTGATATAAGAGATGAATATAATAAAAAAGGCGAAGTATTAATAGCAACAGATATTGAAAATGGTGAAAAGTTTATTTTAAATGAAAATATAGCATCTCCACAAATAACAGACTATAATGGTAAAAAATGCTTTATAGAAAAATTGATGGATAAAACTAAAATAGTTGTTGCTGGTGCTGGCCATGTATCTATGGATTTTGCAAAAGTGGCAGAAATACTTTGCTTTGATTTAATTATAATCGACGATAGAGCAGAATTTGCAAACAGCGAAAGATTTCCTAATGCCCAGATAATATGTGGAAATATAGGAGAAAGTTTAAAATCTGATTTTGGAAAAAATGTTTATTATGTTATTATGACCAGAGGACATAAAGACGATTACGAGGCTTTAAAAACTATATTAAGCAAAGAGTACAAATACGTTGGTATGATAGGCAGTAGAAAGAAAGTCGCTTTTGTAAAGGATAAATTGAAAAATGATGGCTTTACTGATGAAAAAATTAATACTGCTCACACTCCTATAGGTCTTGATATAGGTGCAGTCACACCGGCTGAAATAGCTATAAGTATTATGGCAGAAATAATACAGGTACAAAACAAAGGTATAAAAGATAGAGGCGACGGAGATTTATTAAATAAAATCAATCATAATTGTGCTATGGTAACAGTTATTGAAAAAGCTGGTTCTGCTCCTAGAGGAGAGGGTAGTAAAATGCTAGTATTTGACAATGGAAAAGTTCTTGGAACTATTGGTGGTGGCACTTTAGAATATGTAGCCATTAATAAAGCAGTTGAAATTGCAAAAAATGGTGGATTTTTCGTTAAGGAATATTCCCTTGAAAATAATAAAGCATCAGAACTTGGTATGGCATGTGGTGGTAGTGTAAAGGTAATGATTGAAGGTATAAAATAATATGAATGAATTAATTGTCGTAAGAGGTGGTGGCGATATTGCCACAGGTACAATACATCGTCTTGTAAAATGTGGATATAAAGTTATTGTTACAGAAGTAGAAAATCCGTCAGCCATAAGAAGAAAAGTGGCCTTTTGTGAGGCTGTTTTTGATGGAGAAGTTTTTGTTGACGGCGTAGGTTGTAAAAAAATATCTAGCCTTGAACAAGCTAAGGAAGTATTTAGTGAAAATAAGGCTGCGTTGATTATAGACCCTCAATGTAAAATGATTGATGAAATTAAGCCTGATATTTTAATAGACGGTATTTTGGCAAAGAAAAATTTAGGTACAACAAAAGATATGGCAAATATGACTATTGCTTTAGGTCCTGGATTTTGTGCAGGAAAAGATGTAGATTATGTTGTAGAAACAAAGAGGAGTCATAAACTTGGCTCTATCATAGAGCAAGGATATGCCATTGAAAATACAGGTATTCCAGGAATTATTGCCGGCTACGGTAAAGAAAGAGTTATACATTCCCCAGCTACAGGAATTATTAAAAACATTAATGATATTAGTGATATTGTAAAGAAAGGAGATATTATAGCATATGTAGAGGAAACTCCAGTATATGCAACCCTTGACGGAGTGTTAAGAGGAATAATAAGAAATGGTTACTATTGCAATAAAGGTCTTAAAATTGCTGATATTGACCCTAGAATTAGTGAACAGGAAAACTGTTTTTCAATATCAGATAAGGCAAGATGTATTGCAGGAAGTGTTTTAGAATTGGTGGTACGATATGGAAAAAATAAATGTAGATGATGCTGTTGGTATGGTGCTATGCCACGATATGACAGAAATAAAAGATAATAAGAAAACTGTGCCTTTTAGAAAAGGACATATTTTAAAACCAGAAGATATAGAACATTTAAAATCAATGGGTAAATTCCATATATATGTTTGGGATACAGAAAAGGGTTATATACACGAGAATGATGGAGCAGAAATAATGCTTAATTCGGCAGTAGGTAAAGGCATTGCTCATTCTGAAATTAAAGAAGGTAAAATAGAGTTAACTGCTGATATTGACGGTATGCTTAGAATAAATAAAGATGCTCTTTTCAAATTAAATATGCTTGATAATATTTGCTTTAGTACAGTTCATGGAAATAGAGTTGTAAAAAAAGGTAGTAAATTAGCAGGTATGAGAGTAATTCCTCTAGTTATAGATGAAAAAACTATGGATGAATTTAAAAAAATATCTGCTGAAAATTATCCTATTATAGAAGTTGTTCCTTTTGAAAAAACAGAGACAGGAATAGTAATAACAGGTAACGAAATTAAAAAAGGTCTTAAAAAAGATGCTTTTGAACCAGTATTAAGGAAGAAATCTGAAGAATGTAATTCAGAAGTTATAAAAGTTATATTTAGTGGCGACGAGACTAAGGATATTGTAGACGCAATAAAGCAGTGTATAGATAAAGGAGCAAATTTAGTTGCCGTTACGGGGGGAATGTCTGTTGACCCAGACGATACTACACCTGATGCAATTAAAGAATTAGGTGGGGAACTTATAACATATGGTACACCCGTATTACCTGGGGCAATGTTTATGCTTTCATACATAGGCGATGTTGCTGTTGTAGGCTTGCCTAGTTGTGTTATGTATAGAAATGCTTCAATATATGACCTTGTTGTTCCAAGATTGTTGTTAGGCGAAAAGCTCAAAAAAGAAGATTTTGCATCAATGGGCTACGGTGGCTATTGCTTAGCTTGTGATGTATGTAAGTATCCGGAATGTGCATATGGAGTATAAAATAAAATGGGATTAAATCATTTTGACAATAAAGGAAACGCAGTAATGGTTGATGTATCTGATAAAGATATTACAGAAAGAATTGCTACTGCAGAAGGAAAAATAAAAATGAATAAAACAGCTATGGAAGCTGTTGTCAACGGAACATCTAAAAAAGGCGATGTATTAAACGTTGCCAGAGTTGCTGGTATTATGGCAGCAAAGAAAACTTTTGAAATAATACCTATGTGCCATTTGCTTATGCTTACAAAGTGTAGTGTGGATTTTGAAGTTGAAAAAGAATATGTTTTAGCCCAATGTACAGTAAAGACAAAAGGTAAAACAGGTGTGGAAATGGAAGCTTTAACAGGAGTAAATGTAGCTTTATTGACTATTTATGATATGTTAAAGGCTGTTGACAGAAGTATGGAAATAACTGATGTTAGACTTTTGTACAAAAATGGTGGCAAAAGTGGAGAGTACAAAGTATGATTATTTGTAATGGTGTAAGTTATGGTAGTCTTACAGAATGTTTGGAAATACAAAAGGGTATAACTTCCTTTGTGGGAGGAGGAGGTAAAAGCACTATAATAAAGAAAATTTCAGAAGAAATAAAAAATAGTGTAATTATTACTACTACGACCCATATATATGCACCAAAACTATATTACAATAATGTGGATGATGCCAAAAATGCTATAAAAAGAGAACATATAATTACTGTAGGCAATAACTGTGGAAATAATAAGTTGGAAATGGCTATAGAGCCTTATGTTCTTGAAAGTATAACTGACTTTATTTTAGTAGAGGCAGATGGTTCAAGAAGATTGCCTCTTAAAGTTCCAGCAACTAATGAACCTGTAATCCCTAGAGGTAATAAAAAAACTGTTCTTATTTGTGGAATAGATGCTCTAAATAATAGAATAATTGATATTTGCCATAGGGCAGAAGAAACAGCTAAATTTCTAAACAAAAACATTTATGAAAAAGTCGATATAATAGATATTGCAAAAATTTTGAATTTTGCATATTCCAATATTAATTGTGCTGTAATTAATAAAGTGGATAATGATATTGATTATAATAATGCTTTGAAAATCTCGGAATATATTAATAAAAAAGTTGTAATATGTGGAGGACTAAATATATGAAAATAGGTGCTGTTTTGCTATGTTCAGGATTAAGCAGGCGAATGGAAAATAAGAATAAATTGTTAATTAAAATAGATAATAAGCCTATGTTTCAATATACTGTTGATAATGTTATTCGTTGTGATTTTGATGAAATAGTAGCAGTAACAGCTTATGATGAAATAGAAAAGTATTGTCTAAGAAAGGGCGTTAAAACTGTCAGAAATAAAAATAGTCAATTAGGGCAATCTCAATCTATTAAATTGGGTACAAAAGCTCTTTATGATATGGATGCCATAGCTTATTTTGTATGCGACCAGCCATTTCTTAGTTGTGATAGTATATTAAAGTTAAAGAACAATGTACAAGAAGATAGAATAGTAGTCCCAGTATGTGAAGACAATAGTTATTCTCCTTGTATTTTTAGTAAAAAATATTTTGATTTGCTTTTGACTCTTGAGGGAGATAAGGGTGGAAAGTCTATTATTAAAAATAATACTGATTATGTAAACTATATTTATTTTACAGATAAAAAGGAATTTTTTGATATTGATAATTTAGATGATTTAATATCCCTTTAGTTATTGACATAGTTTTTCATTTGTGATAATTTTATTATATATGTAACAAAAGGAGGTTAAATGTCTAAAAATGGAAGAAAAAGACACAAAAAAACAGGAACAACAATATTCTAGTCCATACGAATTTTATGGCAAATTACCAAAGGGACGAGCAATATTGTTAGGTATGCAACATGTAATGGCGATGTTCATTGGTAACCTTACACCGCTTATTATTTTATTTGGTGCATGCGGAATGGTTGGGACAGATTTTGCTGAGTTAAGAGTACAATTACTTCAAAATGCCATGATAATGGCAGGTGTTGTTACACTTATTCAGCTCTATGCTATTGGACCAGTAGGTGGTAAAGTGCCTATTGTAATGGGTACAAGTTCAGGCTTTATTGGAATTTTCAAGAGTATATCAGACTTAATGGGTGGTGGTATACTTGCCTATGGTGCTATAATGGGTGCATCATTAATTGGTGGTATCTTTGAGGGCTTTTTAGGTTTTATTTTAAAGCCACTTAGAAGATTTTTCCCTCCAATAGTAACAGGTACAGTTGTTATTACTATTGGTCTTTCACTTATTAGTGTTGGTATAAGCTATTTCGGTGGCGGTTCAACAAACCCTGATTATGGCTCTGTTGAGAACTGGTTCTTAGGTATATTTGTTATTGTCTGTATAGTTGCATTAAAGCATTTTTGCAAGGGTATGGTATCTGTTGCATCTATACTTATTGCTATAGTAGCAGGTTACATAGTAGCAGTTATTATGAGTTTAACTTTACATACAACAGGTACAACAATAGTTGACGGACAGGTTGTTGAGTACACAAAGAGCTGGGTTATAAATTGGGATTCTGTAGCTCAAGCTAAATGGATAGAACTCCCAAAGATTATGCCTGTTAAAATGGTATTTTCAGCAAAGGCAATAATTCCTACACTTATTATGTTTATTGTAACAGCTGTAGAAACTATTGGCGATATTTCAGGTTGTATCGAAGGTGGTTTAAATAGAGAAGCTACTGACAAGGAACTTTCTGGTGGTGTAAGCTGTGACGGTTTTGGTTCAGCTCTTGCAGCAGCATTTGGTGTTTTACCTAATACATCATTTAGTCAGAATGTAGGTCTTGTAACAATGACTAAGGTTGTAAATAGATATGCCTTTACTATGGGTGCTATTTTCCTTATTATTGCAGGCTTTTGTCCGAAACTTGCAGCTATTGTAAATGTAATGCCTCAGTCAGTTTTAGGTGGTGCAGCAGTTATGATGTTCTCATCTATTGTTGTTAGTGGTATAACATTGGTAAACAAAGCTGGTATAACTACAAGAACAACTACTATTTTCTCTCTTGCTTTAGGTTTAGGTTATGGTTTGGGTACATCTTCAGCTGTACTTGACTACTTACCAAAAGCTATATCAACAATATTTGGTGGTTCTGGTATAGTTCCAGCCGCAATTATTGCTATATTGTTAAATATTATATTACCAAAAGAAAAAACTGAATAAACTATAATTTTAGGGAAGAGTATTGAGAATTATTGCTTGATACTCTTTTTTTATTTGAAACTATGTATCAAATTGTGATATAATTCTACAGAAAATATATTTTGGAGGAATGTAAAATGTTAAAAAAAGTAATGTCATTAGTTATGTGTGGTACATTGTTGTTTGGTTGTGGTTGTAGCAGTAGCAAAACAGATAATGCAAGTGCAACAGCTGATAATACAAAGGTAAATGTATTTATTGCAGCATCTCTTTCTAATGCTATGGACGAAATTGCTGAAAACTACAAAAAAACAGATGAAAATGTTGACCTTGTATTTAATGCTGATTCTTCTGGTACTTTAAAAACTCAAATTACAGAGGGTGCATCTTGCGATATATTCTTCTCTGCTGCTGAAAAGCAGATGAACGAACTTAACGATGGTGGATATATTGAAGACGGTTCTGTAGTTCCTTTACTTGAAAATAAGGTAGTATTAATTAAAGGTAAGGGTGTTGAAACAAGTGTAACAGGTTTTGATAATATTACTTCAGCTAAGAATATTGCTCTTGCTGGTGAAGATGTTCCGGTTGGTTCATACTCAAGAGAAATCTTTACTAATATGGGTATTTTAGATGATGTAATGTCAAAGGACGTTAATGAATGTGCTAATGTAACAGCTGTACTTACTGCTGTTGCTGAAGGTTCAAATGAAGTAGGTGTGGTATATGCAACAGATGCAGCATCTATGGCTGACAAAGTTGAAGTTATTACTGAAGCTCCAGCTGATGCACTTAAAACTCCTGTAGTTTACCCAGTTGGTTTAGTAAAGAACAATGAAGCATCTGATGAAGAAAAGAAAGATGCTAAAGAATTTGTAGATTATCTTCAGACAGATGATGCAAAGGCTGTATTTACAAAGTACGGATTTAGTGTAGAATAATGTTAGAATTATTAAGCAAAATAAATTGGAGTCCATTATTTATATCTTTAAAGACAGGTTTTGTTGCAATAATATTTATTTTTATACTTGGAGTAATTGGTGCGATAGCAGTAATGAAAATGAGTAACAGGGCAAAATGGGTAATAGACGCAATTTTTACTATGCCTCTTGTATTGCCTCCTACAGTTGCAGGCTATTTGTTGTTACTTGTGTTCAGTCTTAGACGACCTTTCGGTATGTTTTTGAAAAATGAATTAGGGATAAAGGTTGTACAAAGTTGGAGTGGCTGTGTTATTGCTGCTGTTGTTATTTCTTTTCCTCTTATGTATAGAAGTGCAAGGGCAGCATTTGAACAGATAGATAGCAATATTGTTTATGCAGGACGAACTTTGGGTATGAGCGAGTTTGAAATAATAACAAAGGTTGTTATTCCAGCAGCTATGCCTGGGCTGTTATCAGGTGGTATACTTTCTTTTGCCAGAGCTATTGGCGAATATGGTGCAACTGCTATGTTGGCAGGTAACGTACTGGGAAAAACAAGAACAATATCTGTAGCTATTGCCTCAGAAGTAGCCGGAGGTAATTTTGATACAGCCGGTGTATGGACTTGCGTTATAGTTCTTATAGCTTTTATAATTGTGTTGGCTATTAATTTAGTTACTGGCAAAGGTATGAAAAATGTATCGAGGTGGACTAAGTGAAAATAGAAGTAAATATAAAAAAGAAACTAGGTAACTTTAACCTTGATATTAATTTTTCATCAGATAATTTAAGAACTGGTATATTAGGTAGGTCAGGCTGTGGAAAATCCGTTACATTAAAGGCCATTGCAGGAATTATAACTCCAGATAGTGGACGAATTATTATAAATAACAAAGTTTTATATGATTCAGATAAAAATATTAATTTAAAACCTCAAGAGAGAAAAGTAGGATATTTATTTCAAAACTATGCTTTATTTCCAACTATGACAGTAGAGAAAAATATTTCTGTTGTTATAAAAAATAAAGAAAATAAAAAAGAAAAAGTTAATGGACTTATTTCAAAGTTTGGCTTAGAAGAAATAAGAAATAAATATCCTAATCAAATTTCAGGAGGACAGCAACAGAGAACGGCTCTTGCTAGACTTATTGCATCTAATCCTGATATAATAATGCTTGATGAGGCATTTTCTGCTTTAGATTCCCATTTAAGAGAGCAGTTGCAACTGGATATGATTAATTTCTTTAAAGAGTATAATATTACAGCATTGATTGTTTCTCACGATAGAGATGAAATCTACAAGATGACAGACAGAATAGTTGTTGTAGATAACGGTGTTGTATGCTCCAGTGGTACTACAAAAGGCATATTCAAATCAACAAAGAATGTAGCTACAGCAATGCTTACCGGTTGTAAAAATATTTCAGCAATCGAAGTATTAGACAGTAGAAAAATATTTGCAAAAGACTGGAATATAGTACTAAATACAAATGTTGATGTGGATAGTAGCATAAAGTATGTAGGTGTAAGAGCCCATGATTTTAACTTTGACAAAGGCGATAATGAATTTACTGCCAAAGTTATAAATACTGTGGAATCTATTTTTGAAAATGTCTATATATTGGAAGTAGCCGGTGGAAACAAAAACATATGGCTAAAAAGGTCTAATGAAATTAATACAGAAATTGGTTCAAAGGTATTTGTAAATAGTGAGAGCCTAATGCTATTAAAGTAATTTAAAAAGCTGTAAGTATTTGAAAATAATATTTACAGCTTTTTTATTATTTATTCAATACAAATATCATAAAATTCAAATATGTTGCAAATAAGCACCAAAGTAAATAAGGTATTTGCAAATAAGCTGATAAGGGACTTATTTTATAGAAATTTACAATCATAAATATTATAATAACTATTAATATTATTAACCAAATTAAGGCAAACAGAAATTGAGAAAATCCAAAGAAAATAATACTCCAAAAGAAATTAAATACTAATTGCAAAGCATATATAAATAAAGCCTTGTTCCTGTTGCCGTCTTCTGATTTATAAATTATATATGATGAAATACCCATAAGTATAAAAAGTATTGTCCATACAATAGGAAATATAAAAGAAGGTGGACTTAGAGGAGGTTTAACTAATGTAGCATAAGATGACATATTATTGCTGAAAAGGGCTGACAAAGCACCAATAGCAATGGGAATAAGTATGGATATAATTAATGCACTTTTATCTTTTATTTTTGGCATATACATTCAACCCCTTTGTTTATTTAATATCTTCCAATACCAAAATATTAGCAATCATATCACTTAAAACAACTAAATCGGCAGACAATATAGCCAACTCCTCTCTGGACATAGTTTTTGAAAGCTGACAGGCTATAGTTGATAGAAAGTATAAATTAGAACAGCCATTCATAATAAACCTCTTGTACTTTGTTGATTATTATATGCCATTTATAGATAAAATATAGCTATAAAAAAGGACACTCTTGAAAAATCATAGAGTATCCTTTAAATTTTTATGTGTTCAATCCCTTTAGTAATAATATAATTACTTCAATATTCATTTTATTATCCGTAATATATTAATTGGAGTTTATCCCTTATATTATACCCAAATTAACCCAACTACAAAATTGTATAAATATAGTCTAATAGGCAAATAATAGGCATATAAGTTAAAAATTGTTTGTTAGGAGGAAAAATAGTGAAAGCAACAGGTATTGTAAGAAGAATAGATGATTTAGGTAGAGTAGTTATTCCAAAGGAAATCAGAAGAACTTTGCGTATTAGAGAAAGCGACCCACTAGAAATTTTTACAGACAAAGACGGAGAAATAATATTAAAAAAATATTCTCCCCTTGGAGAACTTGGCAATTTTGCAAAGGAATATGCCGAAAGTCTTGCAAAAAATGCAGGACATACCACTTGCATTACAGACAAGGAACAGATTGTAGCAGCATCTGGAACTGCAAAAAAAGAATTTTTAGAAAAGCATATTAGCCAGCAGTTGGAAGATATTATTGCAAAAAGAAATACCGTTATTGCAAAAAGACAAGAAAAGGGCTTTGTTCCTATATTAGAAGTAGATAACGAAAATATATATTCCCACGAATTAATTACTCCTATTATAAGTGAAGGCGATGTACTAGGAGCAATTATAATGATAAGTGATACAGAGCCTTTAGGAGAATTAGAGGGCAAATTAGTAGCGACAGCAGCCGGTATTTTAGGAAAACAAATGGAACAATAAATTGAGAAAGGTGTAGACTATAGCAGTTTACACTTTTTTTATGCTCTATACCAAAACTTCAATAGTATTACATATTCTATACAACATTTACTGTAATAAGTCTGAAATAAATATGAAAAATTTGAAATATACTGTTGAAAGGCAAAATGAAATATGTTATAATCTAATCACAAGTTATGTGGGTAACTACATAAAATTTTTAATCACAAGGAGGAATTTTGCAAAATGAGCAAAGTTGTAACAATGGGTGAAATAATGTTAAGATTATCTACACCTAATAACGAAAAGTTTATCCAGGCTGACGAGTTTGATATTAATTATGGTGGCGGTGAAGCTAACGTAGCTGTTTCTTTAGCTAACTACGGTCATGAAGCTGAATTCGTAACTGCTGTACCAGCTAACCCAATCGGTGAATGTGCAGTTGCTGCTTTAAGAAAGTATGGCGTAGAAACTAAGAACATCGTAAGATGCGGCGATAGATTAGGTATTTACTTCCTTGAAACTGGTGCTTCTATGAGAGCATCTAATGTAGTTTATGATAGAGCTAACTCTTCAATCGCTACTGCTACTGCTGACAAGTTCGACTTCGATAAGATTTTCGATGGTGCAGATTGGTTCCACTTCACTGGTATCACTCCAGCTGTAAGCGACGTTGCTGCAGAAGTTACAGAAGCTGCTTTAAAGGCTGCTAAGGCTAAGGGCGTTACTGTTTCTTGTGACCTTAACTTCAGAAAGAAATTATGGTCTTCAGAAAAGGCTCAGAAGGTTATGACTAACCTTATGCAGTATGTTGACGTTTGTATCGGTAACGAAGAAGATGCTGAAAAGGTACTCGGCTTCAAGCCAGGCGAAACTGACGTTACTTCAGGCGAATTAGAAATGGCTGGTTACAAGGACATCTTCAACCAGATGTGCGATAAGTTCGGCTTCAAGTTCGTTATTTCTTCATTAAGAGAATCTTTCTCTGCTTCTCACAATGGTTGGTCTGCTTGTATCATGGATGGTGCTTCTCGTGAATTCTACCGTTCAAGAAGATACGAAATCAACCCTATCGTTGATAGAGTAGGTGGCGGTGACTCTTTCGCTGGTGGTCTTATCTGTGGTCTTCTTGACAACCAGGACAAGGCTCCTGTTGACCAGATGAAGGCAGCTATTGAATATGCTGTTGCAGCATCTGCATTAAAGCACACTATCCCTGGTGACTTTAACCTTGTTACTAGAGCTGATGTAGAAGCATTAGCTGGTGGCGACGGTTCAGGTCGTGTTCAGAGATAATTTATTTCTCACATTGTGTTGCCTGTCGGCAACTTGTAAAGGCTGAGGGCGTAAAGCTTTCAGCCTTTATCTAAATATATTATTTTTATGGAGGATTAGAAATGAAATTAGAAGTAAGATATTCAAATCACTTTGATGATGTTAAGCATTACACTACACAGCAGTTAAGAGACCATTTCTTAGTTGAAAAGGTATTCACTCCTGGTGAAATGAAGCTTGTTTATAGCCACAATGATAGAATTATCTTTGGTGGTATCTGCCCAACTACAGAAGCATTAAAGCTTGAAGGTAGCAAGGAATTAGCAGCTGAATACTTCTTACAGAGAAGAGAACTTGGTACAATCAATATCGGTGGTGACGGTATCGTTACTGTTGACGGTAAGGATTACGAAGTTAAGAACAGCGAAGCTATTTACGTTGGTATGGGTGCAAAGGAAATTTCTTTCTCAGCTAAGGACCCTAAGAACCCACCTAAGTTCTATATGAATAGTGCAACAGCTCACAGAAATTACCCAACTGTACTTATTCAGTATGATGATGCAAACCACAAGCCACTTGGCTCTCTTGAAGATTGTAACAAGAGAACTATCAACCAGTACATTCATGACGAAGTATTCGCTAGATTATCTGAAAGAGATGGCGTTGAATACGGTTCATGTCAGCTTGCTATGGGTATGACTAAGCTTGACCCAGGTTCTAACTGGAACACTATGCCATGTCACACTCACGAAAGAAGAATGGAAGTTTACTTATACTTCGATATGGACGATGACAATGTTGTATTCCATATGATGGGTAGACCAGACGAAACTAGACACCTCGTTATGAAGAACGAAAGTGCTGTAATTTCTCCAAGTTGGTCAATCCACTCTGGTGTTGGTACAAAGGCTTATACTTTCATCTGGGGTATGGTAGGCGAAAACAAGGATTATGATGACCAGGATTGGTTAAAGACTGGCGACTTAAAGTAATTTTTGCTTAGAGTACATATGCAAGAAGGCACAGATATTGTCTGTGTCTTTTTGTGATATAATAAATTTTCTTAAAAATTTCTATGTACTATCATTTTGTCATATTTATAATTTTTGTGTCTTTCTTTGAAATAAAAAAATTCACTAATTTAAAAATAATTATGGAAAAATATTGTAGCATATGTTATAATATTTACATAAAAAGGAGGGGTTATATATGAAAAAATTTATAATTTTTGCCTTAATAGGTACTTCTCTTTTAGGATTTTCAGCTTGTAATACTAGTAAACAAAGTGGTGTCGAAACTACAAAAGCATCTACAGTAGCTACTGAAATTGAAAAAGATAGTGTAAAATCTGTTGTCGATGAGGCAATACCTACACAGAAAAGTGGAGAATATTCTATTTCAGGTATTGTAGATACAAAAGATAACGATGCTGTTGTTATAGAAACCGAAAGAGGTTCTAAGATTACATTGCCTGTAAAAAATATTAAAATTAACTTAAATAGTGGAGATAATGTTTTGATTACACTTAAGTTTGATGTTTCTAAAGCTCAGACTTATGATGACATAGAAGTTGTAAATGTAACAAAACTATAGGAGGAATATGAAATTATATTCGACAATCGTATCTGCTATGGTTTTGGGAGCTACTGCAATAAATAGCATAACCGGTGGTATAAATACTGCCGTTGATGCTGAAAATGGTCTATATAATATTGTAGAGTCTTCGGAAAAATCAGTAGAAGAAATGGGAAAAGCTAGTTCCTATGAGATGAATATAGAGCCTACAAATTATGATACCTCTAAACTTTCTAACACGAAGCAGAGTTGGTATTTTGTAGCTAATAACAATCATACACAACCTCAGGGAAATGGCTCGGTTGCCCTAAATAAATACAATGCTTACTATGTAGGCAATCCAAATGAAAAGAAAATATATCTTACTTTTGATGAAGGTTACGAGAATGGCTATACATCTAAAATTTTAGATGTTTTGAAAGCTAAAAATGTAAAAGCTGCATTTTTTGTTACTAAGCCATATATTGAATCAGACCCAGAGCTGGTAAAACGAATGGTAGCTGAAGGACATATAGTTGGTAATCACTCTGTAAAACATTTAAGTTCGCCAACTTTATCCGATTCACAGTTGAAAAACGAGCTTACAGAAACAGCTCAAGCCTTTGAAAATGTAACAGGACAGGCTATGCCAAAGGTGTTTAGACCACCTATGGGTGAATATAGTGAAAGAACATTGGCTGTTACCAGCAATATGGGTTATAAGACAATTTTTTGGAGTTTTGCTTATAAGGACTGGATAACTACAGCTCAGCCAGGTAAAGATGTGGCTTATAATACAGTAATGAGCAAGTATCACAATGGTGCTGTTCTTTTACTTCATGCTGTTTCAAAGTCCAATACAGAGGCTTTGGGAGATATTATTGACAGTTTAAGAGCCAAAGGATATACCTTTGACACTTTAAATAATTTATAAAATATATATTAAGGGGATGTTATACAATGGGTATTAAATTAAAATTAAGTGGTACAGAAAACTTTGTAAGAAATGAGGAATATGCTAAGATACAGCCTGCTGTAAAAATGGCAAGTGACTTACTTTATTCAGGTAAAGGTGCAGGTAATGATTACATTGGTTGGGTAGATTTGCCTAATAATTATGATAAAGACGAGTTTGAAAGAATTAAGAAAGCTGCTAAAAAAATTCAATCAAATAGTGAGGTTCTTATTGTAATCGGTATTGGTGGTTCTTACTTAGGTGGACGTGCTGCATTAGAATTTGTTAATGGCGTAAACTTCAATAAGAAGGTACATAAGGGTATTCCAGAAGTTTATTTTGTAGGTAATAGTATTAGTTCTGATTATTTAAGTGATATTATTGAAATTCTTGGAGATAGAGATTTTTCTATTAATGTAATTTCAAAATCTGGTACAACAACTGAACCAGCTATTGCTTTCAGAATTTTCAAGAAGATTATTGAAGATAAGTATGGTAAAGAGGGTGCAAAGGAGAGAATTTTTGCCACTACTGATAAAGCAAGAGGTGCTTTAAAGTCTATGTGTAATACAGAAGGCTATGAAACATTTGTTATTCCTGATGATGTTGGTGGTCGTTTCTCTGTTCTTACTCCAGTAGGTCTTCTTCCAATGGCAGCAGCCGGTATTGATATTGATGCAGTAATGCAGGGTGCATCTGATGCAGTTGCTACATATAAGAATGACGATTTAGAAAATAATGATTGCCTTAAATATGCAGCTACTAGACAGATTTTAGGCAGAAAGGGCAAGGCTATTGAAATTCTTGCTAACTATGAGCCATCTCTCACAATGTTTGGTGAATGGTATAAACAGCTTTATGCTGAAAGTGAAGGTAAAGACGGCAAGGGTATTTTCCCTGTAAGTGCTAATTTCTCAACTGATTTACATTCTATTGGTCAGTTTATTCAGGACGGTAGCAGAAACCTTTTTGAAACAGTTTTATGGGTAGAAAATGCTAAGAAGAATATTACAATAGAAACAGATGCAGAAAACTTAGATGGTCTTAATTTCGTAGCTGATAAGACTATACAGTATGTAAACTCAAAGGCATATGCTGGTACTTTCCTTGCTCACGTTGACGGTGGTGTACCTACAATGGTTATTGAAGTTGAAAAATCAGATGCTTATAACTTTGGTCAGCTTGTGTACTTCTTTGAAAAGGCACTTGCTATTAGTGGTTATATGCTTGGCGTAAATCCATTTGACCAGCCAGGTGTTGAAGCTTATAAGAAGAATATGTTTGCTCTCTTAGGTAAGCCTGGATATGAAGATAGAAAAGCAGAATTAGAAGAAAGATTAAAATAATATTGATTGAAAAGGGGATTGTGTGTTGCAATCTCCTTTCTTTTATGTTATCTTTAAATTTAGATAACAAAAAAGACACTCCCGAACGAGTGCCTTTTTATATCAGTGAATTCACATGTCACAACCCAGAGCATCAATGCATTTTTAGCTACTGGACCGAGTATATTTTATTAAATTACATACCCTTAACTGATGAAAGACGAGTAACCTTACCAGAACGTAAGCATCTAGTACAAACGTTGATAGATTTTACTGTACCGTTTTCAACAACCTTAACTTTCTTAACATTAGCGTTCCAAGTCTTGTTAGCTCTTCTTGAAACCTGACTACGATTAATACTAATTCTGTGACCTGTCTGTCTGCTCTTATCGCAAATTGCGCACTTAGCCATAGATAAACACCTCCTTAGTTTTAAACTCACCATTTGCTATTATAACAGCTCTTGATATAAAAAGCAAGAGTTAATTTAGAAATTTTTTCATTATTTTAACAAAATTCACTATTTAAGCATTTTTTAATGATTTAATGTAGCTTAATGTAGTTGAAAATGTGCTAGAAATAGGGTATAATAAATAAAGTATGACTGAAAAATAGGAGGAAAAAATAATGAACGTAAATATTATTAATGAAAAAGGCTATTTATCAGTAGAAAAAGACGTTGTTGCAAAGATAGCTGGTATAGCTGCTACAAATTGTTATGGTGTAGTAGGTATGGCAGTAAAGACAGTAAAAGATGGTATAGTTCATCTTTTAAAGAAAGAGAGCCTTACAAAGGGCGTAGAAATTGCAATTAATGAAAATAATGATATTTCTATTAAACTTCATATTATAGTAGAATATGGCACAAATATACAGGCTATAGGAAAAATTGTGTACGACACAGTTCAGTACAAATTGCAGGAGAGCATTGGTATAAAGTGTTCTAAACTCAAAATTTATGTTGAGGGTATACGAGTAGATAACTAGGAGGATTTTATTTTGCTTACTATTGACGGTGCTGCTTTAAAACGTTTTATAATAAACGGTGCAAATAAATTAGCAGCAAACAGAGAAAAAGTAGATTTAATGAATGTTTTTCCTGTTCCGGACGGCGATACAGGAACGAATATGTCTATGACAATTACAGCTGCTGCAAGGGCAGTAGAAAATCTTGATACAGATAATATATCAGAAGTTGCAAAGGCAGTATCTGACGGTGCTTTAAGAGGTGCAAGAGGTAATTCAGGCGTTATACTTTCTCAGATATTAAGAGGTTGGTATAAGGCTATGAACGGCAAAACTGAAATAAATGCTGATGAATTTGCAAAGGCCTTTGAAATGGCAACTGCTACAGCATATAAGGCAGTAATGAAGCCAAAAGAGGGTACAATGCTTACTGTAATTCGTGCTATGAGCGAAAAGGCAGTAGAAAGTAGCTACGAAAATAAAGATATAGCTGTAATGCTTAAGGAAATTATTGAGTATTCTAATGAAGTGTTGGCAAAAACTCCGGATATGTTACCTCAGTTAAAGGAAGCTGGAGTTGTTGACTCCGGTGGACAGGGTCTTATCTTTATTGTAGAAGGTGGCTATGAAAACTTAGGCATTGAGTCTGACGTAGAAGATAACACAGGAGTACAGAGCAGTACACCGGTTCCGACTACTACTGGTGCAGCTTCTGTTAATGGCGAGATTAAATTTGGCTATTGTACAGAATTTTTTATAAATGGTGAAAATCTCAATGATGACATAGAAAAATCATTTGGAGAGTTCCTTGCTGAAAATGGGGATAGTATTGTACTTGTAAGAAACGATGATTTAATAAAAGTTCACGTTCATAGTAATCACCCAGGCAAAATATTGGAAAAGGCTCTTGAAATCGGTAGCCTTGAAAATATGAAAATTGAAAATATGCGATTACAGCATACATCTCTTTTGGAAAAGACTGAAAAGCCAAAGGAATTAAAAGAATATGGTTTTGTAGCTGTTTCTGTTGGTGACGGCTTAAAAAAGGCTTTTGAAGATTTAGGTGTAGACTATATAATACAGGGTGGACAGACAATGAACCCTAGTATTGAGGATATAACAAATGCTATAGAAAAAGTTAACGCTAAGAATGTGTTTGTATTGCCTAATAACAAGAATATAATTTTGGCAGCTGAAAAGTCAGCAGAAATTATAGAGGATAAGAATGTAAAGGTTGTAGGCACTACTTCTGTTATTCAGGGGCTTTCAGCTATGTTAGGCTTTATGGAAGACACATCTATAGAGGAAAATTATGAATCTATGGTAGATGCAATTTCAGAAGTAAATACTGGCTTAGTTACTGTAGCTGTTCGAGACACAACTGTAAATGGTATTGAAATCAAAAATGGCAATTTCATTGGTATAGAAAATGATGAAATCGTCGTTACTGATGAAGATATTCAAACAACAGCTAAAAATCTTGTTGATAAAATGATAGAAGAAAATGACGAGGCCTGCGTAATTACTGTTTACTACGGTAGTGAAGTAACAGAAACTATGGCAGAAGAATTTTCTGATTATTTATCTGAAAAATACGGTGATATGGATATAGAGGTTACTAATGGTGGTCAACCTGTTTATGGATATATCGTTGGCATAGAGTAAAAATAATGCCCTAGATTTTTCTAGGGTATTTTTTATTGTTATCACATAAAAAGGGGAGTAGAACAACAATTCTACTCCCTTATATTTATTATCTGTTTGTAAATTCTACTAATTTGTTGAGGACTTCTAAAGCCTTGCCACTATCAATAGATGACTTTGCCTTTTCGATACCTTCTACTAAAGTATCAGCAATACCGGCACAGTAAATAGCAGCACCAGCATTAAGGAGAACAATATCTCTCTTTGCACCAGTTTCCTTGCCGGCAAGAATTGCCTTTGTTGTTTCAGCATTTTCTTCGCCATTGCCACCCTTTAACTGTTCAGCATCAGTTATGCTAAGACCATAATCAGCAGGGTTAATATCATATGAAGTTACACTATCATCCTTAATTTCAGAAACGTGAGTTGTACCAGTAAGAGTAATTTCGTCCATACCGTCACAGCCACAAACAATCATACCACGTTTTACACCCATAGCCTTCATAGAGTGAGCAAGAGGTTCTGTCAAAGTAGGGCTAAATACACCAATAACAGCAGCAGTAGCATTGCTAGGGTTAGAAACAGGTCCTAAAATATTGAAAATAGTTCTTGTACCCATTTCCTTTCTTGCCTGACCAACATTCTTCATAGATTTGTTGAAAGTCTGAGCAAACATAAAGCCAATACCAACTTCTTCAACAGATTTTTCTACCTTTGCTGGCTCTAACATAATGTTTACGCCAAGACATTCTAATACATCAGCAGCACCACTTTTGCTTGAAATAGCTCTGTTACCGTGCTTTGCAATAGGTACACCAGCACCAGCAGCAACAAAAGCAGATGTTGTAGAAATATTAAAGGTGTTTGTACCGTCGCCACCTGTACCAACTAAGTCAACATAAGGAACACTAACATTAGGATGAACATGTTCAGCTTTTTCCTGCATTACAGTAGCACAGCCAATAATTTCGTCAATAGTTTCGCCTTTCATTCTTAAAGCTGTTAAAAAACTACCAAGCTGAGCCTGTGTTGCCTCTCCACCAAGCATAAGCCCCATAACTTCCTTTGCTTCTTCGAGAGTAAGGTTTTGACCTTTTATAACCTTGTTAATTGCCTCTTTCATTGTCATATACAAACACCTCAAATCATTTATTTTTTACATTATTTTACACCTATAAGAAAATTTATGCAACATTTATTTTGTAAATTGTATAATTATTCGTAACGCAAAGCTTCAATAGGGTCAAGTTTGGCAGCTTTACGGGCAGGATAAACACCAAAAATAATACCAATGGCACTAGATATGGCAACGGCTATAATAACAGATTTAACAGAAAGTACAGCTTCCATACCCATTAATTTACCTGCTAAAAATCCAGCTCCCCAGCCAAACAGAATACCCAGTATACCACCCATAAAAGTAAGTATTATTGCTTCGACTACAAACTGGAACATAATATCTCTGTTTCTAGCACCTATGGATTTTCTAATGCCTATTTCTCTAGTTCTTTCAGTAACTGTTACCATCATAATATTCATTACACCTATACCACCTACAATAAGGGAAATGGCAGCAACACCACTTATTAAAAGAGTTACAGTACCAGTTACTTCGTTCATAGCCTCTAACTGTGCAGTAGTTGATTCACAAGTGTATTTTTCGCTTGTTTCGTGTATTTCATCAAGTTTTGCAACAATTTCCTCGCCTAAAGCGTCTGTATTGTCAGGGTCTTCAGCTACTAAAGTAATGTTTGTAAGAGTTTTGTTGTTAAATAATCGCTGTGCTGTAGAAATAGGAATAACCATTTCTTCCGGATATTCGTTTTCAGAAGCATCAATGGAAGATGAATTTGTGTCTTCAACAATGCCTTTAACAGTATATTTTAATGAACCTTTCCAAGTTTTAATAGTAATCTTTTGACCTATAACACTTTGGTCGCAATATCCAAAGACTTTTTTAGCTGTAGTGTCTGTAATTACAACATTTTTGCTTTTGTTGTCTACATCTGTTTCATTTATGTATGTGCCGTAAAGTAGAGTAGGGCTCATTATGTTGTAATAGTCCCCACCAACACCGGTAATAGAGGCTGTGTTAGTTTCCTTTGGGTCAAGTAATTTCACTGAATAATAGCTTGCTGAATAAGTAGGACTCATATATTTTATTCCCTTAATAGCTTTTAATTCCTCATAATCGTCTAACTTTAAAGCATCACTGGAAAACATATTTCTAGGGGAATTATTTCTGAGGGAAACTGTCATTCTGCCTACGCCAAGGGAGTCAAACTGTTCAGTAATCTGTGCCTGAGAGCCATTACCAATGGAAGTAATGGCAATAACAGCAGCAATACCTATTATAATACCAAGCATAGTGAGGAATGTACGCATCTTGTTTGAAAATACATTTCTAAAAGCCGACATAATATTTTCACTTAATTGCATTACATTTCACCTCCGGCAATTTTAGGATTTTCTACTATTTCATCATTTATTTTGTGCCCGTCTTTAAAAGTCACAATTCTCTTTGTATATTCAGCTACATCAGGTTCGTGAGTTACCATAACAATAGTAGCTCCACCTTCATTTAATCTTTGAAAAATGTCGATTATTTCAAATGTAGACTTACTATCCAAGTTACCGGTTGGCTCATCAGCCAATATAATAGCAGGGTCATTTACCAATGCTCTGACTATGGCAACTCTCTGTCTTTGACCACCTGACATTTCATTGGGCTTGTGTTTCATTCTTCCGGCAAGACCAACCCATTCAAGGGCATTTTCAGCTTTTTTTCTTCTTGTGGCAGAGTCAATGCCAGCATAAACCATAGGAAGTTCTACATTTTCAAGGGCATTCAATTTAGGCAGTAGGTTAAAACTTTGGAAAACGAAGCCAATTTTTTTGTTTCTTATTTGGGATAACTGGCTGTCCTTTACCTTTGAAATGTTTATACCGTCTAAAATGTAATCGCCACTTGTAGGCTTATCAAGACAGCCTAAAATATTCATCAATGTGGATTTACCAGAGCCGGAAGAACCCATTATAGATACAAATTCGCCTTTTTTAACCTCTAGGTCCACCCCCGCCAAAGCCTGGACCTCCAGCTCCCCCTGGCTGTAACATTTTTTCAGATTGCTGACCTTTATCATTGTTCTTGTCCCCTCCATTATCACTTTCGCTGTCTTTAGCTTTCTGTTGTTTTTCCATTTGAGTTTTCTTAAATTCTTCTAATGTCATACCGTCTTTTATGTCCTCGCTGTTAGAAAATATAATTTGGTCGCCTTCCTTAAGACCGGAAGTTATTTCAACAGTAGAGTCACCTTCGTCACCAGTTTCAACAGTAGTTTTCACAAGTTTGTCATTTTCTACCTTGTATACGTACTGTGTATTTTCCTTGCCGTCCTTAGCCACAGCATTTGTAGAAACTGTCAATACGTCGTTTTTATCTACAACCATAATCTCAAGGTCTAGGTTGAACCCTGGCTTTAAAACACCGTCAGGATTGTCTACAGATATTTCAATAGGAACAACTGTTTCAGTACCAGAGTTGGTAGAAGTATCACTGGCACTTGTAGAAATCTTTGTCACCTTGCCGGTATAAGTCTTTCCATCTAAGCCGTCAGAAGTCATAGTTACTGTCTGACCAAGTTTAACCTGTGGTGCGTCATATTCTTCGATGTTTGCATTTACAATAAGATTGTTGAGGTTTGCAATTTTAACCATTATTGTATTGTCTACTACAAGAGAATTTTCATCAACAGGTATTTCAGTAACTTTGCCGTCAACAGGAGTAGTGGCATACTGTACTAAATCGTTTAAATCTTCCTCTAAGTCAGATAAACTGTCCTCTAAGCCTTTGTTTGTCAACACCTGCTGGTCATATTTTATTTTTGTTGCTTCATCAGAAAGAGGGTCTTTTGCAGCAGCCAATTCTTGCTGTGCCTGTGTAAGAGCCTTTTGAGCAGAAGTAATTTCCAGCTTTTTGTTATCTCTTTCTTTTACTAAATCATTGTAACTGTTTTTGGCGTCTGTATATGTTGCCTGTGCCTTTGTTACAGAAGTTTTAGCATTTTCATATGTATTTTGAGCCTTTTCAAGAGCATTTGCATAGTTGTCATATTCAGATTGACTTACACCTCCGGCAGATAAAAGCTGTTTGTATGTGCTTTCGTCTTTCTGAGCCTGTGTTAAGTCGCTTTGAGCCTGAGATAAATCCCTGTTGGCTGTGTCTATATCTCTTTTTGCATTGTCTATTGTAGTTTGCTGTGCTGATAACTTTGTAGCATAGGTATTGTATGTAGTCTGTGCATCAGAAATAGCTTTTTGCTGTGTAAATACAGCATTTTCTAACTTTGTTATTTCAGCTTGAGTTTTTGGTGTAACTATTGCTTCAAGGGCAAGTTTACCATTTTCAATATTTCTCTTTGCATCTCTTATTTTGCTTTCAAGGTCTGTTTTAGTATCTTTTACATCATATTCAACTACATTTTGACCAGCTTTTACAGTGTCGCCTTCTTCTACAAGGAATTTCTTAATCTTGTATCCGTCAGCCTCGCCGTAAATGTTTGTTTCGTCCTCAAGGGCAACTGTACCACTGGCAGTAACAGTTTCCTGTATGCTACCTTTTTGAACTTTTTCAGTAAACATATCTTTGCCACCGCCAAAGTCCGGCTTTTTAGATTTTTTGCTGTGAATATAGGCTAAACTTCCTCCTATAGTCAAAACCACAGCAAGACCAGTAGCAATAGCAATTTTTCCTTTCTTTCCAATGTTAGGCTTTATCAATTATAATCACTCCTCCATAAATTTGTTTTAATTATATATTGAGTGAATTAGGGTGCTATTAAGTAAAAATTAAAATTAGATTAGAAAACTTTGCATTTTTAAAAAATTATGTCACGAAATGTCATACAACTTGAGCTATGCTTCAATTATAAAATTTTTATTTAACGAGAGGAGGTTTTTAAGATGTTAAATAAAGTTTTAAATATAGATAATTTTGTAAATTACAGAGAAGAATATTCATCTATAATTAAAAAAAGCAAAATTAGTGGAAATAGATTAATAGGACTTTGTCCTTTTCATAATGACAGTAACCCCAGTTTTTCAGTTGATTTAACAACTGGGCAATGGATTTGTTTTACTGAAAATATAAAGGGCAATTACATTAATTTTTATAGTAGATATTATAACATTACAGAAAAGGAGGCCTACAAGGAGATTTTGAAAAAATACAATAAATATACAAATGATTATACTATTGAGGACTACTGCCTTGAAAAGAGATTGCCTATAGAATGGCTTAAAAATCATTACGGAGTTCAGACAAGCAATAACTATGACGGCAGACAATATGTGAAAATGCCTTATTATAATGAAAATATGGCAGAAGTAACATTTAGAAAGAGATTTAATAACAAAGAACTTAGGTGGGCAAAAGGCTCTAGTGGCAAAATATGCCTTTACAACCTGTGGAGCTTAGGAAACATTAAAAATATGGGCTATGTAATTTTATGTGAGGGAGAAAGCGACACCCAAACATTGACCTATTTGGGATTGCCGGCTTTAGGTGTAGCTGGTGCAAGCCTTTTTAAAAATGAATATGGAGAGTTTTTAAGAGGTTTAAAAGTGTACATACATCAAGAACCTGACACTGGTGGAGAAACTTTCTTCAATAAAGTTGTAAATAGTCTTAAAGAAATAGATTTTAAAGATGATGTTTATGTATTTTCTTGTGGCGAATTTAACGCAAAAGACCCGTCACAACTGTACATAGACAATGGCAAAGAAAAAACAAAAGAAATGCTGTTACAGGCTATGGAAAAATGTGAGAAAGTGGATATATTTGCTGACAGAGATACATTGACAATAGTAGGGCAACCAATACCATTAAAACAGCCATTAAATTGGTATTATTGTGAAGACGGTGTGTTTAGTGTAAATGGCAAAACGGGAGAAAAGAAACTTGTTTGCAGAACACCAATAATAATAACTAAAAGGCTTAGAACTCTTGAAACTGGAGAGGAAAAAATAGAAATCTCCTTTAAAAGAGATAACATTTGGCATAGTGGAAAATTTACAAGAAGTACAATATTTACATCAAAAGGCATTACAGTATTAGCCGATATGGGCTGTACAGTTACAAGTGAAAATGCAAAGTATCTTGTAAAATACCTTTCATCTTTGGAAAGTGAAAATTTAGAGCTTATACCAAAGATAGATTGTGTAAATTCCTTCGGTTGGCATAATAATTCCTTTGTGCCAAGTAGTAAAGACCTTGAAATTGATATTGATATGTCACAGAAAAATTTGGTAAATGCTTATTGCCAAAGTGGTAGTTATGAGGATTGGAAAGCTATGGTACAGCCCCATAGAGAGCGAAATAAGTTTAGATTTATATTGGCGTCATCATTTTCAGCACCACTTCTTAAAATATTAAAGCATAGAATATTCTTTGTGTACAACTGGGGTGGCAGTAAAGGTGGTAAAACGGCAGCATTAAAGTCGGCACTTTCTGTTTGGGGAGAACCTGAAGCATTAATGATGAATTTCAATGCTACGCAAGTTGGTTTAGAACGAATGGCAGGTTTTTATTGTGATTTGCCTTTAGGCATTGATGAAAGACAGCTTGCCGGCAATAGTCTGTATTCACAAAACTCTCTTGAAAAAATAGTCTATATGATTTCAGGAGGACAGGGCAGAATAAGAGGTAACAAAGGTGGAGGATTGCAACATACCCAACAATGGCGAACAGTTGCTATAGCCACAGGGGAAGAACCTATATCTACTTCAACAAGCCAAACAGGTGTAAGCACTAGAACCATTGAAGTATATGGAGCACCTTTTGATAATGAAGAAGATGCCAGCGACATACATAGACAGACAGCTATTAACTATGGTTGGGCTGGTAATGATTATATAAACCACATTGTAGATTATCCAGAAGAAAAGTTGCTTCAGCTTTACGAAAAAATGACCGAAGAAGTTACTAAAATGTCAAAAAATAATAGTGGTAGCCATATTTCTTCCATAAGTTTGGTGGCTCTTGCTGATGCTTTGTGCGATTGTTGGTTGTTTGAAGAACAAGAAGAATTAAATGTAAATAGTACAAGCTGGAATAAAGCATTGGAAATGGCAAAGGAAATATTGTCACAACAGTTTACAGAAGAAGAAAATGACGTAAATGAAAATGCCAAACAGTTTGTGGTGGATTGGATATTGTCTAATAAGGATAATTTTGGTTTAAACGCACGTAGTAATTGCCTAGGTTTTATTAATGACGATAAGGCATATATTTTACCAACATTGCTTAAAACAGCTTTAGAAGACAATGGATTTTCTTCAAGAAAGAGTATGAATTATTTTGCTGAAAAGGGCATTATAACTTCTAAAAAATATGGAAACAAAAGTATTAATTCTATAACTAAAAGATTTAATGGTAGGTCTAGTCGATTTGTAGAGTTTAATTTAAACATTGCAATAGACGAAAGTGATGAAATAAATAATTTTTATGAAATAGACATAAGTGATGATGTAACACCTTTTTAGGTGTCACGTGTCACATTAGGTGTCACACCAAAACACCAGTAAATACTATACTTTTAAGAGATTGTGACACCTAAACACAAAATATTGCATATACCCTATATATTTTTTATATCATTATCAAAAACGATGATATATTAAAAAGTTATGTGTATTAAAAAATATTAGGTGTCACGTGTCACATAGCCTTAAAACTAGCTTAATTACCAGGGTTATAGCGTGACACAAAATAAAAGAAATAGGTGTCACACTTTAGAAAGGAGGAATTATGGATATTATTTTACTGTGCCAATGGGGACAACTTGATTGTGCAAATACTATGGCTTTTGGATAGTTATGACTAAAAATTATGATGTAATAAAGTATAAAGAGGAAATATATAATACAGCCCAAGACTTTATAGACTATGTGGCAAAAACCTTTGGTAAAAATCAATATCTCCAATGGGATAATATAACAGTAGATATACCTAACAGGGAAATAAATTTTATAGGTAGGGATTTAAGAAAATAAAGATTGATAATACTTCCCGTTTATAATATAATAGAGGAAATAATAAGAATGATAAGGAGAAAACAATGGATAAAGGATTTAGTGTAGGATTTTTAGTGGTACTTTTAATTTTAAATGTTATGACTTTAATTATAAATGGTATAACAACTTTGGGATTGGCTTCTGTAGCTGCTTGTGCTATAGCTTTAGGTTGCTTAGTATATTTGGCAAGAAAGAAAAAGTAGGTTGTAAAGTATAGCAGTATCAAAAGTACTCTCAATTTGAGGGTGCTTTTTTGATAAAGAAAAAGTTTTTAAGAAAATTATATTATATGTATATTTTGATTTTTAGAAACATTTTATAACCTATTTATCAAAATAAAAGAATAGAAATTTATATGTTTATATACAGTCAATCTTTTCCTTTCACTTCTGCATATAGTAATAAATAGCACAAAAGATGTATAATTTTGTTGACAACATTCTTTTTTTGAAGTATTATAAAACAAAAAGAAAGAGGGAATGTATATGTCAAAATGTCCTAATTGTGGATATGAATCAGATAGTGAAAATAAGTTTTGTCCAAAGTGTGGACAAAAGCAAACTATAAAATGTCCAAAGTGTGGAAACGAAACTTCAAGTGAAAACGATTTTTGTCCAGAGTGTGGAAATAAGTTAAGTGACAATCAAGAAGATTATAACAAAAGTGATACCACAACAAAAATTGACCCTAGCCAATACAATGTTTATGGCAAACAAAAGAAAAAAGATAAACCTAAAAGAGGTTGTGGAATAGGTTGTCTTGTTTTTATCATTTTTATAGTTATTGCATCAGTTGGAGGTTATCAGTCAAATAAGCTCGAAAATTCATCAACAACCAATGTTTCTGGCAATTCATCTATTGATAGAAATACAAAACAAAATATTGAAAACATTTTCAAGCAATGTGGCTTTACAAAAATAAAGGAAATAAATCATGATGAATTGTTAGACAATGCCCATTTTCAGGGTGAAAAAGGATATAGAGTTTCTGCAAACATATCAAGTGTTGATAATTTTAAGAATATAATACTATATTTGAATTCAGACAATACAGTTTATTCTGTAAGATATGCAGACCATGACTTATATATTAACGGAAAAGTAAATGCCAAAATTACTGATTATGAATTGACTACAGATGACGCTTCTAAGTATATGATTGTTTGCAAGGAAGCTGTAGAAAAAGTATTAAAATCTCCTTCTACAGCAAAGTTTCCTAATTTTTTAGATTGGAATATTGCAAAAAAAGACGGGCAAGTTGTTGTTGCAGCTTATGTTGACTCTCAAAATGGATTTGGAGCAACAGTAAGAAGTCAGTTCCAATTTACTTTCGATTCAAATAATAATGTAAAATCGTTTATTTTTGATGGAAAAGAATATATGAATTAATTTATAAAATATTTTAAGCAATCTCAAAAGAGGTTGCTTTTTGTTATAAAAATTATAATCATCTAAAAAACTATAAAGTATAAAAATAATTTATTGAATTATTAAAGGAGTTGATTTGATGAGAAAATTGGATCTTTTATGGATGTCAAATGATGATTGGATAATTCAAAGAGAAAACGGAACATTTACGATTAAACCTGATGCACCAAAAGAGGCACAGGAAAGTTATAAACATTATTTAGAACAGAAAAAAAGAGATATATCGTAAAACGATTTTTAATAATTAACAAATTTTTAAGAGAAGGGAATGGGTGTAATATGCGTGTAGACCCAGAGTTGACATATCAAGATTATAGGGATAGAGTTGAAGATGCTTTCCGTTTGTTAGAAAATAATATTTGTAAATCAGTAGATGATGTAACAAATTATATGACAGATGAAGATAATGACCTTTTAGTTAAAGACAGTACATCACTAGCTATATGGATAATTACTATTGGCGAATATGAAATAAGACATAATATCCTTGAAAAAAGAGTACATGACCAGTTGTGTTATCATATACCAAGATTTTTAGATGGAGTTTTTGATGACGACTTGACAGAAGAAGAACATAAACAAATGCAAGCCGATGTAGATTATATCCTTTCAAAAGTTGAGATGTATAATGTAGTAGATTCAGAAGATGAAGATTAAAAATGATAAAATCTAAAAAATAATATGTTTTTACAACTTTTTATAACCATAGCTTAACTTGTAAATAGTAATTCACAAGTTTAAGTATGTTAAATCCCAAGTTATTGAATTATTTAAGGAGATGACTGTATGAGAATATTAGAACATTACTGGATGAGTAATAAAGATTGGTGGTATAGAGATAAAAACCTTGTTCCTAGATTAAAAGAAGATGCACCACCGGAGGCACAAGAAAGTTACAAACGATATTTAGAACAGATAAAGAGGGATATATCATAAGCAATTTTTAACATTGAAAGAATTTTATATAGAAATTTAATTATAATAATTGCAAATATTCTATGATTGAGTTATAATAATAATCTGTAAATGATAATTGTTGATACAAGAGTGATGATAACAATTATTAAGTTTACTAAGCTTATTGCTATATCTATTATTTTAGTACACCATATACTATATAATAGATATAGTTGTATCAAGAAAAAATATTTTTATTTTTTCCACCTTAAATCTAAAAAGTAAGGTGGATTTTTTATACTTAAATAGAGAAAATAAGTTGTAAGTAAGCATATTTCCAAAAATCAATTAAAAATAGTAACACCAAATGTGTTATGCGTTCCCTGATGCTATGTAAAAGTAGAATTCACACAATTAACTGTCAATTGTAGAATATACATAATATATTAAACAGAGTAAAAGATTTTTTATAAAGAAGTATAGAGTGATTAAAGGGTTACTGAACCAAAAGCAATAATTTTGGCTTTAAGACAGATTGCAGAAGTATTTGATAAAGAGTTTTTAAAAGAACATAAGCATAGTCCTGTATCAAGAGGTATAAATGATGGTATATTTACACTTCATTATATGTTTGAAAGCACAGATACAAGACCAGAGTTAAAAGAAAATTTAAAGAGGCTGGACTGTATTTGCAACGGCTAAGGTCAATATGGAAACGGGTGAAGCTTGGTTAGAAGATTATATATTGCCAGACGGAACAAGATTATAATTATATTTTATATAAATATGGTTACAAAACTCTTAAAAAATAATAACGGAAAGTAAAAGATTTAAAATAAGAATTTACAGCATAAGATTTAATAAAAATTAAGGAAATGATTAAATGAGAATACTTGAACATTACTGGATGAGTAATAAAGATTGGTGGTATTTGGATAAAAACCTTGATATGAGAATCAAACCTGATGCCCCAAAAGAAGCACAAGAAAGTTATAAACGATATTTAGAACAAATGAAGAAAGATATATCATAATAAACATTTTTTATTAAACTCGCAATGGTGCTTTTTGATTTAAAATTTACTAACAAATTTAAAAATATAAATTAAGAAAGTTTAAACTTTCATTTTTATTGCCCGACAACTTGTATTTTAAGTAGAAAACACACAAACTATAATAAAAAACCTGAATTAAAAGAATGTAACAATGGTATTGGTTACGAACCAAAGGAGAATGAATTAATATGGTCAAACTAAATACTAAAGATATTTATATGGATAAGTATATGGATACAGATATTGATGAGCTTAGAATTTTCTTTCAAGAAGTAAACGATGAAGGTTCTTTAGTAAATGAAATAGATTTACCAAAAGATATTATGAGTGTGGTTACTTATGCTATGCCATATAACCATAGATTTTATAAATGGTTTTATATTGCAAATCCAATAGCTTTACAAGAAGTCTTAAAAATCGGCAAATTTAAACTACCTGTAATAGAGTTTGAATTTGAAAAGAAAATATATACTTTAGAAGAATTTTTAAAAAATATTAATCTAAATAATTATAGATGAGGCACTTTTGATTAAGTTCATAGTGCCTTTTATGCAAAATTTACATATAAATTATAAAATATGAATAAGTGGTTTGATGGCGACAACAGTAAAATAGTGATGAGTATAATAGATAAAACTGTAACTCAGAGATTCAGATAAAGACTTTGATTAAGTTAAAAGTTGCGTATAGCTTAGTTATTAAGGGGGTAAATTGATATGTTACCAGTTGGATATGTTCAAAATGATAAATTAGAAATCCCTGAATACATTAAAAATATGTCAGATGAAGAATTAAAAAAGGCGATTGCAAAATTAGAAAAAGAAATTAAAGAAAGCAGAGGCATAAAGAACCAAGAAGTTTAACGGTTTTAAATATCAACGACTTGCAAGCTTTACTCTGAAAAACACCTTTAAACATTCAACTTAAATATGAGAACTGTAAGCATTATAAACTTAGAATTGATTATGACGATAGCGACGAAGATTTGCCTTTGGCTAAAGGCAGATAAAGTATTTCGAGGAAAGATTGAGAGGAGTTTTATAAATGTTAAAGATATGTGAAAGTATGTGCAGTAAAATTTTTGATAAATTTGGTTATTTTCCAGAAGCTTCTTTCGATGCTGTAATGGAAGATACAAAAGCAAGTGAAGAGTATTGTAAAGTGTTGCAGAAGTGTATTGATGATGATTTTGATTACACAATAGAGTTATATGGTACAATACCTAGAACATCTAAGGGATTACCAGATATTATAGTTGACTAAAAGCACTTGTAACTCGTAAAAATTCAAAAGGAAGTTTGGAATTATATGAAAAATAAAATAAAAAATATGATGGAAGCTCTTATTAACGGAAATTATAACTGTAATGATTTTTCTTATGATATGCCGGAATTAATGTTAATGCTGGATGATGCAGATTTAGAGATTGCTTTAGAAGACATTCCTGAAATCTGTACAAATTATGACCCTTACAAGATGAACGAACCTGAATTGTTAAATGACAAGGAATTGATTGATAAAATAAAAGATGTATACGATAAGATATTTAACAATTAAAAAAACGATGCCACGTAGAGGTCTGAAGTTCAAAAACAGCCTATTTCGAAAAGTTAATACAAGTAAAGTAATGTTAGCACTCTGAAAAGGGTGCTTTTTTGATGTAAAAGTTATAAACAAGTTAGCAAACACAATAAACAAGCAGATTGGGACAGTTTAAAGCTGTCCTTTTTTGTTGCCTGAAAAAGAAAGTGATGTAGCTGAAAAGGGTTGTGCGACACTGATACATACAGAAGTATCAAACATATGCAATCAATCGCAAGTAGACAGCTACAAAAAAATGTGGGTAGAAAAGTATAAGAACTTGGAAACCCTTGACGGAATAACCTGCAAAGTGTGTGGTGGTCATGACGGTGAGGTCCACGATATTGATGAATTTCAAGTAGGTTTAACTGCACCACCATTCCACCCTAGATGCCGAGGCACTACAATACCTGTAACTGACAATTTGTTAAGTAAAAACAGACAAAGATCAGCAAGAGACCCTGAAACAGGTAAAACTGTTTATGTCAATGAAATGACATACGAGGAATGGAAAGAAAACTTTGTAAACGAAAAAGGTCAACAGGCTTGGGATTATTATGAAAAAAGTGTTAAAAACCTTAAAATTGATACGGAACAGCTTGACAGATACAAAGCTGTTTTAGGTAAAGATGCTCCTGAAAGTCTTGAAGAATTTCAGAAAATAAAGTATAATAATACTAGCAAATGGAACAGTCTAAAACATAACTACCGAATTGTAAATTCGTACGAAGACAACTCTGGTAGCATGGATAAAATGAAGATTGTTGAGCTTGACGATTTTGCTTTTAATACAAAGACTAAAGGATTCACAGGCAAGGCTAAGAATAAGGCTAATATAGCAGTAATGGAATTAGACGGAGAAATTAAAATTGCAAATAGTCAAATGGATAAAGAAACTGACCCAGCTTTTGTTAATTTTAAGTATGATGAAGTTAATAAGCTATTTGAAAATAAAAGTATTGGTAAGATTACAAAGGATAATTTAGTTCTTCAAAAAGAAAACACACAATTTGAAACTATTAAAGTTGGCTCTCATACTAGAGAAATAGATAGTGAGGCTAAACTATTTGAATATGCTGCTGATATTGCAAAAGACGGCAAAGAACATACTATAAATATGCTATCAGAAAAATGTATGTGTGATAGCTGTCTAGGAGTTATGAAACAATTTAAGGACAAATACCCTAATGTGACAGTAAATGTTGTTTCAAACAAAAAGGAAAGAGCCGAAAAAAATCATAATAAACCTTGGGAAAAAAGAAAGGAATGAGTGCAGTTATGAGAGTAGACCCAGAATTGACATATCAGGATTATAAAGAGGGTGTAATAGATTGTTTTAGTCTTTTGGGTGATAAGGGTTGTGAAACAGCCGAGAAAATTACTAACTGGATGGCAGATGAAGATGATGACCTTTTAGTTAAAGACAGTACATCACTAGCTATATGGATAATTACCATAGGGGAATATGAAATAAGGCATAATATCCTTGAAGAAAGAGTACATGACCAGTTATGTTATCACATTCCTAGATTTTTAGATGGTATATTTGATGATGATTTGACGAAAGAAGAACATAAGCAGATGCAAAAAGATGTAGACTACATTCTTTCAAAAGTAGAAATGTATAATGTAGTAGATTCAGACGATGACGAAGAATAGCCGTTATCTGAAGTTCGAAAACAGCTTATTTCGAAAAGTTAATACAAGTAAACGATATTAGCACTCTGAAAAGGGTGCTTTTTTGATGTAAAAGTTACAAACAAGTTAGCAAACACAATAAATAAGCAGATTAGGACAGTTTAAAGCTGTCCTTTTTTTACTCAGCAACTTATATTTCAAGTGAAAAATATATAAAACTGTAAAAATGATGTTGGATAATAATTACAAAAAAGAGATTGTCCATTATGAGCAATCTCCTTTTTATAAATATGCAAAATATAAATTTTTATTCAATCAAACTTTTGTAAAAGTAGGGCGATTTAAACCGATTTTGAGTAAATAATTCAGTTATCTGTCTATCTAACTCAGTTTTTAATCCCTGAATTTACCTGTTTTTGGTGTACTGGTTACCATAAACATAGCATCACCAAATGAGAAAAATCTATACTTTCCTTCCACAGCACACTTATAAGCATTAAGTACATTTTCTCTTGTAGAAAAAGCACTGACAAGCATAATGAGTGTTGATTCTGGCAAGTGGAAATTAGTTATAAGGCAATCTATGGCTTTGAATTTATAGCCTGGGTAAATGAAAATGTCTGTCCAGCCACTTTTAACGGGTATAAAACCATCTTCTTCTGCTATTGATTCCAAAGTTCTTGTACTTGTAGTACCTACAGCAATAATTCTACCACCGTTAGCCCTTGCATTATTTATAATATCAGCATTTTCCTTATCAATCATATAAAATTCGGAGTGCATTTTATGGTCAAGAATATCATCTTCCTTAACCGGTCTAAATGTACCAAGACCAACGTGAAGTGTAAGTTTTGCTATTTTTACGCCTTTATCTTTAAGCTGTTGAAGAAGTTGTGGAGTAAAATGCAAACCGGCAGTTGGAGCTGCTGCTGAACCTTCATTTTTAGCATATACAGTTTGATAACGATTCTTATCTTCCAATTTCTCCTTAATATATGGAGGGAGTGGCATTTGACCAAGTTTATCTAAAAGTTCCTCGAATATACCGTCAAAATGGAACTTAACAACTCTATTACCTTCTTCAACAATGTCAATAACTTCTGCTTCTAAAAGTCCATCACCAAATTCAATAACGTGACCAACTCTGGCTTTTTTACCTGGATAAACAAGGGTTTCCCAAGTATCGTCAGTAAGTCTTTTCAAAAGGAGAACTTCAACCTTAGTGCCAGTATCTTTTCTAGCACCAATTAATCTAGCTGGTAATACCTTAGTTTCATTTAAAACTAAACAATCTCCTTCATTAAGGTATTCTGTAATATCTCTAAAATGTTTATGCTCAATTTCTCCGGATTCTCTATCCATAACCATAAGTCTTGATGATGACCTATCTTCCAGTGGAGTTTGTGCAATAAGTTCTTCAGGTAAATCAAAATAAAAATCTTGTTTCTTTAACATAACTTTCCTTTCTATTTAACTTCTACACCTGTATAGTAGAATTTAAGTATATCAATATAATTTTTCCCTGCTTCGGCCATAGCTTTAGCACCATACTGGCTCATACCACAACTATGACCATAGCCTTTTCCTGTAAGAGTAACACTATCTGTACCCTTTGTAACAGTAAAGTTTCTTGATGAAAGACTACCATCAGCAGAAACATTAAATGCTGAACGAATTTCTTCCTTTGTAACAGTTTTTGTACCTAAGTTACCTTTGAAAGTAAGTGAAGTTACAATTCCGTTTTCATTATATCCAGCAACAAGGTCTGTTACTGTTCCTACGCCATAGCCTTTTTTAGATGCAATATTTGTTAAATCAGTATATGTAAATATTCTTTCCCACTTCTTATAATCCTTTTCGTAATTGTCTTTTTTACCTACAAGATATGGAAGGGCATTGTTCCATACATCTTCAGAGGAAAGAGTTGCACCACCATCAGAAGAAAAATAAACTGCATCTATAAGTTTATTATTGCTATAGAGACGTTTTCCTAATGTACCCTGAACAGCAGTTGTAGAATTTGGGTATTCATTATTTATACCATTGTAAGATTGACAGTGAACTGTATCACAAAGGTCATATACTCCATGCTTTCCAAGAGCATTTGTTGTATATGTTCTTGCTGCAACAGACTGTGCTTTCAAAGCTTCAACCGGCCAACTACCAGGCATTTCAGATGGTACTACACTATAAAGATATTGCTCCATATCCAAAAAATTAATAGGAGTAATTGTTGCGTTATTTACATACATAGCAATTTCGCCACGATATTTTGCCTTTGTCAAGTTTACAACATCATTATTTGTAGAAACTCTAGCAGATGCATTACCATCAACAATAAATTTATTATAGCCATTTACAGATAAAACAACTGCATTTGCACCTGTAGTAACCTTAGTCATACCATTTTTACTTATTTTGGAATCAGTTGTAATATATATGGTCCATCCTTTATCTGTAAGAACAGGAATGCAACTATTTCCTATGTAGTGAAACAACTGCTTTTCTGCTAAATTATAAGTTTTATAGTATTTATCAATAGAATAGTAACTTTTAGATATTGGCTTCACAACATAACTTTTACCAAGTCCAATAGCATTTTTTTCGCCATTTCCAATAGAAACCTTTATTAAACTATCGCTTATACTAATAGACGGAGAATTTTTAAAATATTTCTCAAGACCTACTTTTACTGTCTGTGCATTTGCAAAAACTGTTGAAAAAATACAACCGGCAAAAAGAACAGCAGTAAAAACCAACTTTTTCATATTTTCACCTCTTTAAACATAATTATCTATAGTATAACAAATTTTGACCAAAAATGCCATAGAAAATACACAAAAATAAAAAAAGCACGCTGTAAAACGTGCCTTAATTTTAATCAAATTCTCTTTCTACAAATTTTTCTCCTTGTTTTAAATATTCTTTTCTTACTTCTTCTGTATTTTCAACAATTTTACAGATAATATGAGAATATGTAGTAAATATTACTCTTACGTAAAATTTCTTTTTAACATTATCATATATTCTACCACCACTAGAAGTACCGTTAGCTACTGTATTTACACTATTTGCAATATACCCAACTTTCTTTAACGGAAAATATTCGCATCTTATTGCTTCACTATCATAGGCATTGTCAGGTTCTTTTACACACTTTATTAAGCTACCGACAGCAAATACACTTTTACCATAATAGTGCTTAAATCCTGTAATTGTGACAAATATTTCTTTCATAATTAAAACCTCCTAAAATTTATTTTCTTTTTCTTTACAATTACATTGTAATACATCTATTGTCCTATAATATGTACTTTTACAAAGAATTTAAAAGGACTAGCAAATATATTTGAAATATGTTATAATATTGGGAATTGAGTTTTGATACGTTTAGAAAGGAAATAAATATGAATAAGAAAATTGCCTTTATTACTCTTGGCTGTAAAGTTAATTTATATGACACAGAAGCTATGGCAGAGCTTTTTACAGAAAAGGGCTATGAAGTTGTTGATTTTGAAGAATATGCCGACGTTTACCTTATTAACACTTGTACAGTAACAAATCTTGGTGATAAAAAATCAAGACAGATGATTAGACGTGCAAAGAGAATTAACCCTAATTCTGTAGTTGTAGCTACAGGTTGCTATGCACAGGTTGCAAGTGAAGAAGTAGCAAAAATTGAAGGTATAAATATTGTTATTGGCACTAAAAATCGTAGTGAAATAGTTGAAACTGTTGAAAATTATGTTGCTGAAAACGGTGTAGTAAACAATGTTTCAGACATTATGGGCGAAAAAGAATTTGAACCTTTACAGATTAGCAGACTAACAAACAGAACAAGAGCATATATTAAAATACAGGAGGGCTGTAACAGATACTGCACTTACTGCATTATACCTTACGCAAGAGGGCCAATAAGAAGCCGTAAACCAGAAGAAGTTATTGAGGAAGTTAAAAAGTTAGCCGAAAACGGATTTAAGGAAGTTGTTTTAACTGGTATACACGTTGCAAGTTATGGTCTTGACTTAGGCAATATAACTTTAGCAGACATTATTGAAAAAGTACATTCTGTAAACGGTATTGAACGTATACGTTTTAGTTCTATGGAGCCTTTAGCTATTGATGATGATTTTGTTGCCAGAATGGCTAAATTGCCAAAGGTTTGTGACCATTATCACTTATCTTTACAGAGTGGCTGTAACAGAACTTTAAAGAGAATGAACAGAAAATACAATGCCGAACAATATGCTGAGGCTTGCGAAAGATTGAGGAATGCTTTTCCTAATGTAGCCATCACTACAGATATTATTGTAGGTTTCCCAGACGAAACAGAAGAAGATTTTAAGGAATCTCTTGCTTTTGCTAAAAAAATGAAATTGGATAAAATACATACTTTCCCTTATTCTCCTAAAAAGGGCACTCCAGCTGCCAAAATGAAAAATCAGATTTCTGGTGATGTTAAATCACAGAGAAGTAAGGAAATGATTGCTTTATCTGACAAAATGAACATTGACTTTTTAAATAACAATATTGGAAAAACTGTTCCTGTACTTTTTGAGGATATGGAAAATGGTTTTTGGCAGGGACATACTACAAACTACATCAAGGTTTTAGTAAAATCTGATGAAAATCTTAACAACAAAATAGTTGATGTAAAATTGGACAAAATACATGGTGTTGAAATTGTTGAAGGTACAGTTGTGAAATAATTTCTATGAAATACCATTTTAATGAAAATTTCATTTGCATATTTGATGTAAATGTAGTATTATAAAGTAGAAATATTAGTTGGTCGTATATATTTTTAAAGGAGTGTGATGAATATGAGTAAGAATTTATTTGAAACTCAAAATTTTAACAGCTTAAAGGAAGCTTTAAAAGATATTAAGCCTTCAGATTCTCAGAGTACAGACAGAAGCCCTGTAAATCAGACTTTGTGCGAAGTTTATGAAGCTATGCGTGATAAGGGCTATAACCCCGTAAATCAGCTTGTTGGTTACATTATTTCCGGTGACCCTACTTATATCACAAGCTATAAGGATGCAAGAAAGAAAATGGCTAAAATTGAACAGGACGAGCTTTTGGAGGAAATTATAAATTATTATATTGAAAATAATTTATAATTTGTTGTAAACATGAGAATACTAGGATTGGATTTTGGCTCTAAAACTATTGGCGTAGCAGTGTGCGACCCTTTTGGCTGGACTGCTCAAGGATTGGAAATTATCAGACGTGAAGAAGAAAATAATTTGAAAAAGAGTATTGCTCGCATTTCCGAATTGTGCAGAGAATACGCCGTAGAGAGCATTGTTTTAGGTTTACCTAAGAATATGAATAATACAGAAGGTGAAAGAGTAGAAAAAACTCTTGCCTTCAAAAAAAGACTTGAAAAGGAATTAAAATTGCCAGTAGAATTATGGGATGAAAGATTATCTACTGTAGCAGCAGAACGTTCCCTTTTAGAAGCAGATTTATCCAGAGCGAAAAGGAAAAAGGTTATTGACAAAATGGCAGCGATGTATATTTTACAGGGCTATTTGGACTCAAAGCCTAAAAAATAGGAGATTATAATGAGCGATAGAATTGACGAAAATATAAATTTAGATGGTCTTGATATGTTTGAAGGTCAGGATGAAACTTTTGAAATGATTACAATGACTGAAGAAGATGGTACTCAGCAGAGTTTTTATGTTATTGACGGTATTGATGTTGATGACACAAGATATTTACTTCTTGTTAAGGAAGAAGATTACGAACTTGACGAACCTGAAGCTTATATATTCAAAGAAACTTCTACAGAAGGCGAAGATTTTATTTATGAACCTGTAGAAGATGAACAGGAATACAATAGAATTTTCTTACTTTTACAGGACGAAGATTCTGAATACGAAGTTAAAATTACAGAATAGTATTGAATATTTTGATTTCAACGTTAAGATATTTTAAGGGGTAGCTTTTTATAGCTACCTATATCTTGATGTTTTTCTGATGCCCAAATAGGGCTTTTTTGTAGTGCAAATTTTACTATTGATGATGAAAATAAATATATAAATTTAACATATAAAAATAAATTATGGAGGTGCAGTTTTGAGTACTAAAAAAACTGGCGATACGGAAGTAATTGCCGAAAATACAAAAAAAACGGAACAAAAACCGAGAACTAGAAGAACATATAATAGAAAAACTGTTTCTAATAGTGATGAAAAAAGTGTTCAGGAAAAGGTTTCTGAAGATAGCCGTAGTACAAAATCTATTGTAAAATCAGTAACTAGACGTGGCAGAGGTCAAAGAGCCGGTGGTGGAAAGAAACTTAAAGTTATTCCTCTTGGTGGTCTTCACGAAATAGGTAAGAATATCACTTGCTTTGAATATGACAATGAAATTCTTGTTTTAGACTGTGGTGTAGCTTTCCCAGAAGACGATATGCTTGGTATTGACTTAGTTATACCTGATTTTACTTATCTTTTGAACAATAGAGACAAAGTAAAAGGTATTGTAATAACTCACGGTCATGAAGACCATATCGGTTCATTACCATATCTTTTAAGAGATTTAAAAGTGCCTGTATACGGCACAAAACTTACAATTGGTCTTATTGAAGCTAAGTTAAAGGAACACAATTTATTAAATAGCATTGAAAGACATAATGTAAATGCTGGTGAAACTGTTAAAATAGGTGATAATTTTAAGGTAGAATTTATCCGTTCTAACCACAGTATAGCTGATGCAGTTGCCATGGCTATTACAACTCCTGCCGGTGTTGTTGTACATTCTGGTGACTTTAAGATTGACTTTACTCCTATACAGGGTGATATGATTGATTTACAGAGATTTGCTGAAATAGGCAAAAAAGGTGTTCTCTTATTTATGTGCGAAAGCACAAATGTAGAAAGACCTGGATACACTATGAGCGAACGTTCTGTAGGTGCTATATTTGAACAGATTTTTGACGATTCTGACGGTCAGAGAATTATGGTTGCTACATTCTCATCTAATATTGATAGAATACAGCAGATTGTTAATTCAGCAGTAAAGCATAGCAGAAAAGTAGCTGTTATTGGTAGAAGTATGACAAATGTTGTTAAAACAGCTATTGAGCTTGGTTACTTATCAATACCTAAAGGCACTCTTATTGAAATTGGTGAAATTAAAAATTATACAGATGAACAGCTTGTAATCATAATGACTGGTAGTCAGGGCGAAACTATGTCTGCACTTTCAAGAATTGCTCAGAGCGAACACAGGCAGGTTGAAATTAAGCCAAGTGATAAAGTTATAATTTCAGCTTCTCCAATTCCTGGAAATGAAAAGAGTGTTTATAAGGTAATAAATGAGCTTTTGAAAAAGGGTGCAGATGTTATATATGAAGGTCTTATGGATGTTCACGTTTCTGGTCATGCAAGAGCAGAGGAAATAAAAGTTCTTCACGCACTTGTAAAGCCTAAATACTTTGTGCCAGTTCATGGTGAATACAAAATGCTTAAGTGCCACGAAAAATTAGCTACAGATTTAGGTATGGATAAGAAAAATGTATTTGTAATGGCTAATGGTGATTGCCTTGAGCTTAATAAACAAAGTGCTAAGCTTACACAAAATGCTGTTCCTAGTGGTCAGGTATTTGTTGATGGTCTTGGTGTTGGTGATGTTGGTAACATCGTATTAAGAGATAGACGACATTTATCACAGGACGGTCTTATGATTGTTGTTGTTGCTATGGATAAATATAGTGGTGAAATTTTAAGTGGCCCTGATATTATATCAAGAGGTTTCGTTTATGTTCGTGAATCTGAAGAACTTATGGACGAGGCAAGAAATGTTGTACAACAGGCACTTGAACAATGTGACAGACGTAGTTCAAATGAATGGGCATATATAAAGACACTTATTAAGGATACATTAAGAGATTACTTATGGCACAAGACTAAGAGAAGCCCTATGATTTTACCTATTGTAATGGATATTGAGTAATTATTTAGCAAAAGAGAGGTTTATATGAGCGATACACCAATGGAACTTGCCAGAGATATTGTTAATCTTATTATGGAAAGCGAAAGTTACTTGCGATATAAATCTGCTTTAGAACAAATAATAAGTACACCGGAACAATTAGAAAAATTAAAAGAAGTAATTTCACTTCAAAACGAATTTGGCGAAAAACGACTTCGTGGTGAAGACGATTTCTTTTTGGAAAGACACGTTTCCCAAAACTATTACAAGTTACTTTTAGATGAAGATATGAGAGATTTCTTTAAATATAGAAAAGAACTTGCCGATACTTTTGTTTCAGTATACAACACTATTGCAGATGAAAGTTTTGTAAAAACATTTGGAATTACATTAAGTTAAAATTAATGAGGGTGTGGATTAATTCTGCACCCTCTCAATATTAAGGAGATAACTATGCAATCTGGCTATTTTAAATCAGGTTCTGCCTCTATATACTATGAATTACATGGGGAAGGTGAAGAAATTCTTGTTCTTCTTCATGGAAATGGTGGTAACTGTAAAAATTTTAAAAATCAAATACCGTTTTTTTCTAAAAAATACAAAATTTTAGCAATAGACAGTCGAGGACATGGAGAATCTGGTTTTGGCGAAAATGCTATTTCTCTTGGTGCTATGGCTATGGATTTAGAAAATTTATGTGATTATCTAGGCTATAAGAAAATAAACCTACTTGGTTTTAGTGACGGTGCAAATATTGCAATGATGTTTGCAATAAAAAATCCGGATATGGTAGATAAATTAATTTTAGTTGGTGGTAATATTAAATTTTCCGGCTTAACATTTACTACAGGTCTTATGATAATGCTAGGATACTTATCCAGTTGTATATTATCTAAAATTGATAAAAAACTTACAGCTAATAAAGAAATGTTTGCTCTAATGGTGAAAGAACCTAATTTAAAGCCATCTATGCTCAATGTAATAAAGTCTAAAACATTGGTAATTAACGGTAATAAAGATATGATTAAAATAAGTCATGCTAAACTTATTACTAAAAATATACCTAATGCCGAACTAAAGATTGTAAATGGCGACCATTTTTATTTATTTAAAAGCCCTGATGAATTTAATTCATTGGTTATGGAATTTTTACAGAAATAAATAAGCAGGAGATAAAAAATGAGAACAGAAGAAAACAGGAAAAAAACAGATAAAAACAGAAAAATTATTTTGGGAACAGTTTGTGGAGTTATGCTTATTACAACAGCTGTAGCCGCAGCTAAAATTAAAGTTGTTGTATCTGAGGATAATGATTTAGCATCAAGAAGTAATGTAAGTCTAATAGCCAACGAACTAACTACAGAACCTGCAACAACTTCTGTATATACAACTACAGAAACAACCACAAATTCTGATTTAGAATATAGTTATGTAAGCGAAGGTGGTAATCCATCTAACATTGTTTCTGGTCATATGGTTGATGGTCAAAACTATGAATCTGTTGAAATATTACCTACGGATTCTCCAACAGACGGCTTTGTATATAACAATCAATACATAGTTCTAAATATGAGTATGAATGATGTATTCAGCCGTTTTGGAAAGGGTATGACATTATATCAGATTGAAAAAGCTGCTGCTGAAAACACTACAAAAACTGAAGTAGAAACTGTATCAGGAGAAGAAAATACAGAAGTTGTATCTGAAGACAATGTAGAAATAACAACTCATGATGTCAGACACTTAGCTAACATAACTATGACAGATGACAATTCTTATGAATATAATGGTTTTACTGTTGTTTCATATAAAAAAGATGGTGCAGAATATGTAAAATCCGTAATAGTCACTGACCCTAAAATCAAATCTCCTGTAGGTTTATCTTTTATTGGCAATCCTATTTTTGATGTTACTGGTAGATATGGTGCTCCATCTTCTGTTGATGGTAATTTATATATCTATAATGTTACAAATAATACCTATATGTTTTTCATTTGTCCAGAAGGTAATATTGAAGCATGGGGTATTGCAAGTAAATAGAAAAAACAAGAAACAAGCCGGTATATTTTGCCGGTATATTTTTTGTCATTAAATTCTGTATATAAAATGTATTTGTTGCAAAAACTCAAATATGTGATATAATGTAGATAGTTTTATATAGGAGGTACGTTTAATGAACAACGAGCAAAATATTAATTCAGCAGATATTGTTATTTCTGATGATGTTATTGAAAAGATTGCTAAAACTGCTACCCTTGAGGTTGATGGAGTTGTTTCTGTAACTACATCACTTAGAACCGACATAATTGATAAAATAAGCAAGAAAAATCATAATAGAGGAGTAAGTATCATTAAAGAAAATGATGATATTTCCATTACTATTTCTGTAGTAATTTATTATGATTACAATATAAATGAAGTTGCAAGTAAAATCCAAGACAAGGTTACTGATGCTATTGAGGCTATGACAGGACATAATTGCCAGATAGTAAACATAAATGTTATTGGAATTGAAACAAAAGAAAGTACAACAGGAGAATAAAATGAGTAGAAGAGACGCTAGAAGACATATTTTTAATTTAATGTTCCAAAATGAGTTTAATAAAGAAATCAATACTCACGAAAGCATTGAAACATACAGAAATGAATACGAAAACTTTGAAAGAAAAGATATTCTTTTTATCAAAAATGAATATACTGGAATTTTAGAAAATGTTGAAAAAATTGATAGTATAATTGACAAGTTTTCTATTGGTTGGAGTGTAGATAGATTGTCTACAGTTGATAAGGCAATATTGCGTATTGCCGTTTATGAAATTATGTTTGATGACGATATTCCTAATAAGGTTTCTGTAAATGAGGCAGTAGAGTTAGCCAAGGAATTTAGTGAAGATAAAGCACCTTCTTTTATAAACGGGGTATTGGGCAAGGTTGTAAGGTATAAGGAAGCAAATTAATGAAAGTTTATTCAGTTTCTCAAATTAATAACTACATAAAGAGATTATTTGAAAACGATGTCTTTTTGCAAGATATTTACATAGAGGCTGAAATTTCTAATTTTAAAGCACATTCCTCTGGTCATTTTTATATGACATTAAAGGATAGTGGGGCATCAGTAAATGCCGTAATGTTCCGTAGCTATGCTGAAAAGTTAAAATTTATGCCTGAAGACGGTATGAAAGTTTTAATAAACGGATATATTTCTCTGTACGAAAAGACAGGGCAGTATCAGTTTTATGCTCTTAATATGGAGCCAGCTGGAAAAGGTGCTTTGTATATTGCTTACGAACAATTAAAAGAACGTCTTGAACGTTCAGGTGTGTTTGACCCAAAATACAAGAAAGATATTCCTTCTTATCCTAAATGTATAGCTGTTATTACATCTCCTACAGGTGCTGCCGTAAGGGATATTATAAATGTTTCTGGTAGAAGAAATCCTAATGTTAAGATAGTAGTTATCCCTGTTCTAGTACAAGGAGATGATGCTGCTCCAAGCATAGCTAATGCTATAGAGTCCGTAAACAAATGGGGGCAGGCAGATACTATTATTGTAGGCAGAGGTGGTGGCTCTATTGAAGATTTATGGGCATTTAATGAAGAAATGGTAGCTAGGGCTATTTTTGACTCCAAAATCCCCATAATTTCTGCTGTAGGACATGAAACTGATTTTACTATTGCCGATTTTATTGCTGATATGAGAGCTCCAACTCCTTCTGCAGCTGCTGAAATAGCAGTACCTGAAAATGAAGGTATGTCTTTAGCTGTTATGAATAACTATAGAAGACTTAATTATTTGATGGATTCTATATTGAGTTCTAGTAAAAACACTTTACAAACATTATCTACAAAGCATTGTTTCACAGGATTTGCAGATAATATTTATGATAATGAATTGTACGTTTCTCAATTACAGAATAGGTTGCTAAATAAAATGCAAAGCAAGATTGAACTTGCAAGTCAAAACCTAAAGCACAGAATTGATAATTTAGAAAATATATCTCCTTTAAAAATACTACAAAAAGGGTATTCTCTTACTTATGATGATAGTCAAAAACTTATACGTAGTGCTAAAAATATTAACGTTGGAGATAAAATTAACGTAGTATTTAATGACGGCAATATTACTGCCACAGTTGAGGAAGTGAGGAACAATAATGGCTACAAAGAAAACCTTTGAGGAATTGCTAAATAGACTAGAAACCATTGTAGACGAAATGGAAAGTATGGATATTGGTATTGAAAAAGCAGTCAAGCTTTACAAAGAAGGTATTGAAATATCAATGCAGTGTTCTCAAAAACTTGAAAATGTTGAACAACAAGTTAAGATTTTAAAAGAAAAATCAGATGGAACTTTTAAAGAAAGTAACTTTAAACCTATGTCAGAGGTGTGATTATGAACTTTGAAAATAATATAAAACAATATATAGATGCTGTAAATAAAAAATTAAAAGGTTATCTCTCTCCTAAATATCCCGAAGATATTTATAAAGCTATGGGATACAGTGTTTTTGCTGGAGGAAAAAGAGTAAGACCTGTTCTTATGTTAGCAGCCTGTGAAGCCTTTGGTGGAAATATTAAAGACGTTTTACCATATGCTTGTGGTCTTGAAATGATACATACTTATTCCCTTATCCATGATGATTTACCAGCAATGGATAATGATGATTATAGACGAGGAAAGTTGACTTGTCACAAGGCTTTTAATGAAGGATTAGCCATATTAGCTGGTGACGGTCTTTTAACTTATGCCTTTGATGTTATGTTAAGTGATGCCCTAGAAAAGAGAGATTTTAAGTATGTCTATGCCACTAAAACTATTGCTAAATTAAGTGGTATGAATGGTATGCTTGTAGGTCAGGTAGTAGATGTAGAATCTGAAGGTAAAAAAATAGACGCTGATACACTTCTTTATATCCATGATAACAAAACAGCAGGACTTATTAAAGCTGCTTTGCTTGCTGGTGCTGCTATAGGTGGTGCAGATGAAGAAAGCCTTAAAATACTTGAAAAAGTAGGGTATAACATTGGTGTTGCTTTCCAGATTAAAGATGACATCCTTGACGTTACAAGCACAACTGAGGTTTTAGGTAAACCAGTTTTAAGCGATGAAAAGAATGATAAAGTAACTTATGTTTCCCTTTACGGGTTAGATAAAGCTCAAAAGGATTTTGAAACATTATCTGAAGAAGCCATAGAGTTATTAAAGAAGATTGATAATTGTGAGTTTTTGGTTGAATATGTTAATAAACTTATAAACAGAATAAAATAGGTGGGACTATGACATTTATACAAGAATTATTTCAAAATAAAATTATTGGTATTTCAATTCTTTCTTGGGCTGTAGCACAGCTTATAAAGATTATAATTGATTTGTATACTACAAAAAAAATAGACTTAAATCTTATTATGTCATCAGGTGGTATGCCTAGTAGCCATAGTTCTTTTGTTACTTCTTTAGCTATAAGCACAGGTATTATCTATGGATTTAACTCTGTCTATTTTTCAATTACATTCTGTCTTGCTATTGTAGTTATGTACGATGCGGCGGGTGTAAGACGTGCTGCAGGAAAGCAAGCTGCAACACTTAATAACCTACTTGATAGATTAGATATACAAGTTGACGAAAGATTAAAAGAGCTTTTAGGACATTCTCCTGTAGAAGTTACAGCTGGTGCTATCCTTGGCATTGTTATTGCTGTAATTGCTAATTTAGCTTTTTAGAAAATGAGGGATTACAATGTATCTGGAAAAAGTAAATTATCCCGAGGATTTGAAAAAACTCGATTTAAAAAAATTACCTATATTGTCTGATGAAATCAGGAAATTTCTTATTAATGCGGTTTCTGAAACTGGGGGACACCTTTCTTCAAATTTAGGTGTAGTTGAATTGACAGTTGCATTGCATTATTGTTTTAATTGTCCAAAAGATAAGATTGTATGGGACGTAGGACATCAATCCTATACTCACAAAATACTTACGGGTAGAAAAAATGAATTTTCTACTTTAAGAAAAAAAGATGGGTTAAGTGGCTTCCCTCGTATTGGTGAAAGCGAGTATGACACATTTTCAACTGGTCATAGTTCAACATCTATAGCAGTTGCTTTAGGTATTGCAAAAGCAAGAGATTTAAAGCGACAGAATTATAATGTTTTGGCTGTTATTGGTGATGGAGCTATGACAGGCGGCTTGGCTTATGAAGCCCTTAATAATGCCTGTAAATCAAATACAAAAATGGTTATTATTCTAAATGATAATCAAATGTCTATTTCCCCTAATGTTGGTGCAATGAGCCAATATTTAAGCAATTTAAGAACTACTCAGAAATACCTAAATGCAAAAGATGATATTCAGCATAAATTAAACAGTATGCCTGTTATTGGAAAGCCTATTTATAATTTCCTTGATAAAACTAAAAATACTGTTAAACATACCATTATGCCCAATAATGTCTTTGAAGCATTAGGAATACGATACATTGGTCCTGTGGACGGACATGATATTACACAGCTTGTTCATGTTTTTAACAGAATAAAAAATCTCAAAGGTCCTGTACTTATTCACGTTATGACTAAGAAGGGTAAAGGATATAAGCCTGCTGAGATAAATCCTAGTGTATACCATGGTGTAGGTAAATTTGACAAAGAAGTAGGGGTTATTCAAAGTTCAGTTAGCCCTAAAACATATTCTAAGATTTTGGGCGAAAAACTGTTACTTATGGCTGCTTATAACAAAAAAATATGTGCTATAACGGCTGCTATGCCAGAAAGTACCGGATTAGGTCAATTTGCAAAGACCTATCCTGAAAGATTTTTTGACGTAGGAATTGCAGAAGAATATGCTGTTACTTTTTCTTCTGGACTTGCTGTAAGTGGCTATGTGCCTGTTTTTGCAGTTTATTCTACGTTTTTACAGAGAGCTTACGACCAAATACTACATGACGTATGTTTAAGTAATCTTCATACAGTTTTCTGTATAGATAGAGCAGGTATTGTTGGCAGTGACGGTGAAACTCATCAGGGTATATATGATATTTCCTTCTTACTTTCCATTCCTAATTTAGTTATATTAGCACCAAAAAATGGTAAAGAATTAGAAGATATGTTTGAATATGCTGTAAACAAGTTGAATTGTCCTGTAGCTATTAGATACCCTAGAGGAAAAGCTTCTGAAGTCTTAAATGATGTAAATACACCTATTGAACTTGGCAAGAGTGAAATTATATATGAGGGCACAGATATTGCTATTGTATCATTTGGTGCAATGATGGATGTTGCTATAGATGTAAATAGTGATTTAAAAGAAAAAGGCTATAATCCAACCCTTATAAATGCGAGATTTGCTTATCCAATGGACTCAGAATATATAAAAAGTTTAGCTAAAAACCATAGATATATCTTTACACTAGAAGATAATATTTTATCTGGTGGTTTTGGCGAGCATTTTACAATGGAAATTGTAAATAGTGGAGAAAAGAGTTGTTCTATATTTAACTTTGCTTTTCCAAATGCTTATATTGAACAAGGTTCGAGGGAACAGCTTTTTGAAAAATATGGAATGGACAAAGAACATATTTTAGAAAAAATATTGAAAAGGATAGAAGATTAACAATGCGTCTGGATTTATTTGTAAAAGACAAATTGAATATATCAAGACAAAAGGCAAGAGAAATTATAGAACAAGGTCTTGTAACTATAGATAACAAAATTATTACCAAACCTTCATATAACGTCAACTCTGATGCTAATATTAGTATTGGTAGTACTGAAAGTATACTAAAATATGTTGGCAGAGGTGGATATAAACTTGAAAAAGCTATTGAATTTTTTAATATTAATTTAAAAAATTTTGTTTGTATTGATATTGGAGCATCTACAGGTGGATTTACAGATTGTATGCTTCAAAACGGTGCAAAAAGGGTTTATGCTATTGATGTAGGTACAGACCAATTAAGCCATGTATTATTAGACGATAAAAGAGTAATATCTTGGGAAAATACTGATATTAGAAATGTAACAAAAGAAATGGTTGATAATGGTGTAGATTTTATTGGCTGTGATGTATCTTTTATTTCATTAACGAAAATTCTTCCAGAAATAAAGAAATTACTTAAGCTAAATTCTTTTGCTACCGTTCTTATAAAACCACAATTTGAGTGTGGACGAGAGTTTCTTAATAGAAGTGGTATTGTTAAAAATCCAAAAGTCCACAGAAATGTAATCAAAAACATTGTACAGGAAGCAAATAAAACAGGATTGTCTGTTGTCGGTTTGACAAATTCACCTATAAAAGGTGGAGACGGCAATACTGAGTATTTGCTATACTTGAAAAATGAAAGTAATCCAGTAAATCATATATCATTGGATGATATAGAAATTTTAGTAAAATCACAATTTGAGGATTGATTATTATGGAAACAAAAAAAATAGGTTTTGTCACAAATATTGAAAAAGACCCTACACTACAAGAAACAAAAAAAATGGTGGATTTCGTTTTAAAAAAAGGTTGTGAAGTATATGTTTCTGAAACATTTAGTGATGTTCACCCTGATGTAATTGCGACAAGCAGTAGTGAAATGTATAAATCCGTAGATTTTGTTGTAGTAATAGGTGGAGATGGCACCATTTTAAGAGTAGCTAGAAGTGCAGCAATATTTGATACTCCTATTTTAGGCATTAATTTTGGTACGTTAGGTTATTTGGCAGATGTTGAGAAAGTAAATGCTATTGATGCTATTGAAAAAGTGTTAAATGGCGATTTCACTATAGAAAATCGAATGATGCTTGAGCCATACGTTGAAAGAGGCTGTGTAAGTCACGAAATTAATTTAGCCTTAAATGAAGTTTGTATTACTAATTCTGTCTGCTCCAGAATGATAAAACTTTCTGTAGAGGTAAACGGGGAATACTTTGATACATTTAGGGCTGATGGTATAATTGTATCAACGCCTACAGGTTCAACTGCATACAATCTTTCTGCTGGTGGTCCTATATTAAGTCCTCATACAGAGCTTATGACAATAACTCATATATGTCCTCATACGTTATATGCTAGACCTTTTGTTATAGATGGTAATGACGTAGTAAGGATACGAGTTCAAAGTAATTACAATAACGTACAGATGTCTTGTGATGGACAAAGTACTGTTCAAATGAAAAATGATGATGTAATCGTAGTAAAAAAATCTCGATATGTTACAAGAATTATTAAAACTACTAATATGAATTTTTATGATATTCTTAGAAGAAAAATGGTTGAAGTAAGAATTTAAGACTTGGAGTAAGGTATGAAAGTAAAACGACAATCAAAAATACTTGAATTAATAAGAGAAAACGATATAGAAACACAAGAAATGTTGGCCGACCTTTTAAATAAAGCTGGGTTCAATGTAACACAAGCTACAGTATCAAGAGATATTCGTGAGTTAAAATTAACAAAGGCAACTATGCAATCAGGTAAGCAGAAATATGTTGCAACAGCAAAGGAAAGTTCTTTTGTTACGGAAAGATTGAATAGAGTTTTTAGAGACGGTATTGTATCTATAGATTATGCCCAGAATATTGTCGTAATAAAGACATTAATTGGTATGGCAATGGCTGTTGCTGCTGCTTTGGACTCAATGGAAAATTCTGAAATTATGGGGACTATTGCTGGCGATGATACTATTTTTTGTGTTGTAAAAAATGAATCAAGAGCTGTTAAATTAACAGAAAATCTTAAAGCTATTAGCTTAAAAAATTAGGTGAATTATGCTTGAAAAATTATATGTAAAAAATTTTATTCTCATAGATGAAATAGAGGTTAACTTTAAGAACGGTTTAAATGTACTTAGTGGTGAAACTGGTGCAGGTAAATCTATTGTTATAGGTTCTTTAAACTTCGTTTTAGGTGGAAAAGCTGATAAGACTATTGTAAAAAAGGGGTGTGATACTGCAGAAGTATCAGCCCTTATTTATGTTGAAAACAACAATACTTTAAATATATTAAAATCTATGGATATTGAAATAGATGATGATAACTATATTTTACTAAAAAGAACATTTAATAATAAAGGTAAATCCTACTGTAAAATAAATGGTAGTCCTGCTACAGTATCAATGGTAAGAAATATTGCATCTCATTTAGTTGATATTCATGGACAACACGACCACCAGTCACTATTAAATCCTAAAAGCCATATCACACTCTTAGATAGATTGTGCGAAAAAGAATTAAGTGAACCTATGGCACAGCTGTCTATGTTATATAATCAATACAAAGAAATAACAAGAGTATTAAGAGAAATTGATATAAATGATAGGGATATTGCTGATAGAGTAGAATTATACAAATATCAAATTGATGAAATAACCTCAGCTAATTTAAAAATTGGTGAAGATGAGGAATTACATGAAAGACGTAAAATTCTTTCTAATAGCAACAAACTTCATAGACTTGTTGACGATTCGTTAAATTATATTTCTAGGAGTAGTGGGGCAAATGCTATGGATTGCATATCCTATGCTATTGATAATCTTAATACTATTGCTGAAATTGACGAAGATAAAACTGAGTTAGCTGATGATTTGCATAATGTATATGCCTATATGGAAGATATAATAAATAAATTAAGTCACTATGCCGATACTATTGAAAGTAATCCAGAAGAATTAAGTATAGTTGAAGACAGATTACAGCTTATATATGACCTAAAGAAAAAATATGGTAGTACTATTGAAGATATAAATAAATTTAAGGAAAACGTTGCTAAAAAATTAGAAAAAATAGAAAACAGTGAAGAACTCTTAAAAGAATATCTTTTGAAAAAGCAATATATAACATCAAAAATACAAAAGATTTGTTTACAAATTACACAAATTCGAAAAGAAAAATCTACTAATATAGAAAATAATATTAAAGATATTTTAAGGGATTTAAGTATGCCTAATGCTGAATTTAAAGTTACCATTGAACCAAAAGATGGTTTTGACAAAAACGGTTCTGATTTGGTTGAATTTATGTTTTCTGCAAACATAGGTGAAGACATTAAACCACTTAGTAAAATTGCATCTGGTGGTGAAATGAGCCGTGTAATGTTAGCTTTAAAGACAGTTTTAGCTGATGTTGATAATATAGAAACTTTTATATTTGATGAAATAGATACAGGAATTAGTGGTAGAGCTGCCCAAAAAGTTGCTGAGAAAATGCTCATTGTTGCCAAAAAGCATCAAATATTATGTATTACCCACTTGCCACAAATTGCTGCTATGGCAGATTATAATTTTGTTATTGAAAAAATTGTCGAAAATTATACAGCTAAAACAATTATCCTTGAATTATCTCCAGATAAGGTGTATAATGAGATAGCTAGACTTATTGGAGGAACAGCTATAACTAATGTTACAGTTGATGCCGCAAAGGAAATGAAGATTTTAGCCAATAAATTAAAAGGAGAATAATTGAGTATGAAAAAGAAAGTTGTTTTATTACTTGCTGCAACTATGATAGTATCATCTCTTTCAGGTTGTGGAATGACAAAAAAAGAAAGTGAGGCTATGATTACTGATATTTCCAATGCTGATATGCTTAAAACAGCAGACGAAAAATCTCTTATTAATGCCGATGAAGCTGTAAAGGCTTTTTCTGATGCTCTTACAAAAGTTAAAGAAGAAAAAAATGTTACTATTGCTACAACAACTACAACTAATTTAGGTGAAGGTGACAAAGCTGAAAACGCAGTAAATACATCTAAGCTTAAGAAAAATATTACAGATGACAAATCAACTGCAAGTGTTGAATTAACTAATGATTATTCTGGTCAGAAAAGTAAAGTCTCTGGATATTATGACGGAAAGACTTTATTCTTTGCATCTACAACAACTAACGAAAAAACTAAAAAAGACGAAACTCAGAAAATAAAGGAAGAAATGTCTTTTGACGATTTCTTATCTATTATTGACTCTTATAGTCTTAACTTATACGAAGAAAATATTGAAAAAGCTAGCCTTGAAACAAAAAAGGATGGTTCTAAGGTCTTCAAAATTGCATATAACCCTGAAAAACTTCAGGCTACAATGCAGACTAATATTGAAGCTGCAGGTCAGTCTTTGCCAGATGGTCAGACTATGAAAGTTAATTTCTCTAATGTAGAAGCTAATGTTAATAAAGATGGTAATTTAACAAGTTTTGCATTCCGAATTGATGCAAAATATGTAAGCGATAAGGAAGAAAGTCCATATAACTATACTATAGTTGCTGATTTCACTGACTTTGGTAAAACAAAGGTTGATGTTGTAACAAAGACTGATGATTACAAAGACGCTTCTGAAATACAGCAGGAACAAGCTGCAGAAACAACAACTGATTCTCTTGAATCAGCACCTCAGGTTACTACTACAAACCAGCCTGACCCAACAGCAAAATAACTTTTTTTAAAAAATTTGAAAAAAATTTGAAAAAAAGTGTTGACAAAGTAGAAAATTGGTGGTATCATATCCCTTGCGTTCGGCGTTAAAGATACTAACGCAAGGGCATGCACGATTAGCTCAGTTGGTAGAGCAGATGACTCTTAATCATAAGGTCCGGGGTTCGAGTCCCCGATCGTGCACTTTACCTTTTATAATTTAATATGCACGATTAGCTCAGTTGGTAGAGCAGATGACTCTTAATCATAAGGTCCAGGGTTCGAGTCCCTGATCGTGCACTAGAGTAAGCCTAAGGCTTACTTTTTTTATACAATGAATATTTATAGTTATTTTTACAAAAAAATGCTTGCTTTTATATTTATTGTATGTTATAATATCGACGTTGTAAAAAACGCACACGAATTATTTAGCAAAGATGGTGCTTGTATTATCGCAAGTTCTTTGTAAGGTTCGTGGAGGAAATTAACCATAAGGAGGACGAAATAATGGGCGTTATTTCAATGAAACAGTTATTAGAAGCAGGTGTTCATTTCGGTCACCAGACTAGAAGATGGAACCCTAAGATGGCAGAGTATATCTTTGCTGAAAGAAATGGTATCTATATTATTGACCTTCAGAAGACAGTTAAGAAGGTTGAAGATGCTTACCAGGCAATTGCTAACATCGTTAAAGATGGTGGTGAAGTTCTTTTCGTTGGTACAAAGAAGCAGGCTCAGGATTCTATCAAAGAAGAAGCTGAAAGATGTGGTATGTACTATGTAAACGAAAGATGGTTAGGTGGTATGCTCACTAACTTCGAAACTATCAAGACTAGAATCAAGAAGCTAGCTGAAATCGATGCTATGATCGAAGATGGTACTATGGACGTTCTTCCTAAGAAGGAAGTTGCTAAGCTTATGAAGGAAAAGGAAAAGCTTGACAAGAACATCGGTGGTATTAAGGAAATGAAGAAGATTCCTGATGTAATGTTCATCGTTGACCCAAGAAAAGAAAAGATTGCTGTTCAGGAAGCTCACAGCTTAAATATTCCTATTGTAGCTATTGTTGATACAAACTGTGACCCTGAAGAAGTTGATTACGTTATTCCAGGTAATGATGATGCTATCAGAGCTGTTAAGCTTATTGCTGGCAGAATGGCTGATGCTGTTATCGAATCTAAGCAGGGCGAACAGGATACTCCTGCAGAAGATGCTGAATAATTAATAAATGATTTAATGAGGCTTTAGCCATAAGGCTGAAGCCTTTTTATTAGTGAATCAGAAAGATAAATTCGATGGCTTGTAGCACAGGTCACAAATTAAGGTCGTTAATTTGTTCTGATTTAAAAAATATTAATAACCTATGATGGTTATGATTTTAAAATACAAAATAACTAAGATTAAAAACAGGAGGTTTTAAAATGGCTGTAACTGCTGCTTTAATTAAGGAATTAAGAGAAAGAACTGGCGTTGGTATGAGTGCTTGTAAGAATGCACTTGTTGAAACTGACGGTAACATGGATGCTGCTATTGAATATTTAAGAAAGCAGGGTCTTGCAAATGCTGCTAAGAAGGCTGGTAGAATTGCTGCAGAAGGTTTAAGCTACGCTTACATTTCTGAAGATAACTCAGTTGCTGTTGCTGTAGAAGTAAACAGTGAAACTGACTTCGTTGCAAAGAACGAAAAATTCCAGAACTTCGTTAAGGAAGTTGCTCAGCATGTTGTTACAAACAACTGTGTTAACGTTGATGAATTTTTAGCTTCTCCATGGGGTGGCGAATTTGCTACTGTTCAGGATGCTTTAAATGATATGATTTCTGTTATCGGCGAAAAGCTTTCTATCAGAAGATTTGAAAAGTACACTAACGATGGTAATACTTTCTATGTTTCTTATATCCATGCAGGTGGTAAGATTGCTGTTATCGTTGAATTTGCTACTGATTCTAAGGATGCTGCTTTAGTTGAATGTGGTAAGAATGTAGCAATGCAGATTGCTGCTATGAATCCTAAGTATGTTGCTGAAAAGGATGTACCAGCTGACTTCATCGAACATGAAAAGGCTCTTCTTCTTGAACAGGCTAAGAATGACCCTAAGAATGCTGGTAAGCCAGAAAATATCCTTGAAAAGATGCTTACTGGTAGATTAAAGAAGGAAATGAAAGAAATTTGCCTCTTAGATCAGGAATATGTTCAGGGTGACAAGGAAAGCGTTGCTCAGTACATTCAGAATGTTGCTAAGTCAATCAATGCTGATGTTCAGGTTAAGGGCTTTGTTCGTTTCGAAACTGGTGAAGGTATCGAAAAGAAGGAAGAAAACTTTGCTGACGAAGTTGCGAAGGCAATGAACTAATAAGTATTTTGCGAATTTATTATGATAATTTGTTTGAAAAGCTAGGTATTAAGCCTTGTTTAGAGGGTTTTAATCAAAAAGTTTCGATTTGAGTAAACTATCATAACTTATCGCAACTTATCGCGACTTATCATATAGACTTGCGTACAAATTGAGTACAGATTTGCGTAAAAAATATTTTTACTTCCTTCAGCAAAGTTTACGCAAATTCTGGGGAACGTTATATGATTATATATTAATTCAGTAAAAATAGGGTAGTCCGACATTAATCAGACTACCCTAAAATTATTTTAAAAACTTTACAAAATCCACTTGACAAAGTTTGAAAATAGTGGTATTATTTAGCCAAGTTAAAGAAATAGATTAGTTTAAACTTAAAGAGAAACAAGAATTGTATTAAAATATTTTTAAATAAATATTTTATTTATTCTTTAACTGTTTTAAGAGAAGTAAATGTTGTATAAACTAAAAACTGATTTAATTTGAATCATACTGGAATGTAAATACATTGCTTATCTAAATTATTAATTTGTCCATATTGGAATGTAAATCTAATTTATATTCAAACTTTAAATCAGTTTTTAATTAACTCATAGTGAAAAAAATAGGAGGTTTATTACCTCTTATTTTTTTGTTATTAAAAATCGTAAAAAATAGGGAGACTGCTAATCTCCCTTAATTATTATTCTTCAGTAATAGTGATTAATTTATTCTTCATGTTGTAGATTATACTATAATCTTTCTTTGCGTGCTTGTTTAAGAATACTATCGTATCTCTTAAATGAATATAGCTTGTACCGTTCTCCAAGATAGTACCTACATCTAAAGTAACACTTCCAGCCATTACTCGTCTTTTATTTGAATTATATCCTACAAAATACCCCAAATTAGTTAAAAAAGGTCTAGCCTGAACATAATTATTACCATTAACATTTTTAGCCTTATACTCAATAATATGACTATTATATGATATTTTAATAGTAGTATCAACTGTATTAGATGTTACCTTGTTTGAATTAGTAGTATTACCACTATTGGATACATTATTTACAGAATAATCAATATCGCATAATTTAATACAATAAGTCCATTTTTGCTTAGACATTGGATAGTGCACCATATTTCGAGCAGAGCCATCCATAGCATAGTAATAACCCTTAGTATCACTTACAACGCCAATATGTCCTTGCATCCATAAACCCCAACCAATATACTTGTTCCAGTTTTTATTTAATTCACTTATAGTAACTATTGAAGTTGCTGTACTCTTATATACACTACTTCCTTTAGTTATACCTGTATAAGATGATATTAAACCAGAACAATCACAGCATAACTTATTAGCCTTTTTTAAATCACTATTCCAAACACAACTTGTACCATATGCATTCTGTAAAGCCTTTATTTGGTTATATGTAAGCACTTGCATCTTAGCACCGTAAACATACTGTACATTATTTTTAAGAGCCTTCTTACAATGTTCTAATAATCCTTGAACTGTTTTACTCATTATCTTCACCATCCTCATCTGATATATTTATATCTTCATTGTTTCCATCACCATATTTAACTTTTCCATGTTTAATTAATCCTAATGCTCCACATTCTACAGAACAAGCGGCAAATACACATGTGATTAATGAATCAGGTACACTACCTTTAATTAGGAATAGGGCAATCATTGTAATTGTAAATAAAATTAAAGTTACATAAACGGCAATGATTACTTTTGTTGAAAATTTCATTCTATCACTTCCTTGTGCTTATGTTATCTATTTTTTCAATTATATTAGCTAATATCGGACTAAATTTATCATATCCGAGCATAGCTGTTAAAGCTGATGCTAAAGACATTAAAATGGCGTATATAACATTTAACAAGTCTAATTCTATAGCATTTGCTTCATAATATATAAAAGTCCCAATTAAACCAATAATAATAGCTAATATAGTGGCTATAATATTACTGTTGTAATTTACATTTATGCTATCTAAAAATTTCTTAACTGCTTCAGTGCCACTAGATGTTAAAATAGCGAAAATAGATAATAGTGCTAAAAATACTGTTGTTGTCATATGAATTCCTCCTTCTTACTCTAAATGTTCGTGATCATACATGTTTTTTACTTCCAATGATGTGATTACTCTGTTGAACTTTTCATCACCAGTATGATTTCCTCCGATACCTTTATACGCATCATGTAAACTTATAAACTCATCATATTCTTCATAAGGAATATAACCTAATGAAAAATACTTATTATATTTCTCGTTGATTTTGTATAATAAAGACTCTTTACTGGCTGCTTTTAGAAGTTCTAAATTTTTTTCTACATCTGAAAGCTCATTTTTATATTCTTTCATCATATCAACCATCATATCTCGCTCTCTACTTTTCTTTGTTGAAATGCCAATTTTATTGGCAAACCAGTCATAGAGTTCCCAAGCTGCCTTGATAAAAATTATAATTATGATGATAGAAATAAGATTTTCTTTTAAATCTATATTAAATAGTTGTTGTGTAATGTCAACCATAGCCCCTCCTTTAAATTGGGTAATAAAATAGGGCAAGTTATTCTTGCCCTTAATAATAGTTTATTTTAAAACGGTATTTATACATAAACAGATATAACACTCATTTAAATTATCAGATGTTATATTTGTTTCTTCATACTCTGGAAATTTATTGTCTTTATCTAAACTGAATCCATTTCTTAAATTATATGAAACATATATAGTATTCTCAGCTATAGTTGTTCCAATAAGAGGAAGGGCGTAATCAAATCCCATATTATCACTAATATTTACATCGGCTAAAACGGTTGTTTGATTAAAATCCCAAGAGTTTATGGATTTACCCACTTTGTTAAAAAGCTCTTTTAAATCCACTCTTTCACCCATAGCTCTTGCGTTAAATTTAACTACATATTCTCTGCTCTTATAACCTTCTATAGATTTTTCAACTATGTTAATAAAATCGGAGGAAGTATTGTCACCGTTAGAATATGTATTAATAACTGAATTACTAATCTGAATAATTGGTATTTCCTTAACAGCTAATTCGTTTCCATTGGCATCTTTAAGAGCTATTTTTATTCCAGTAACATTTTTTGGAATCGTATAGTCAAACTTGGTAGTAGAACCTGCTGATTGTGCTGGCGTTGATGGATAGCTTCCATTTATTGAAGTTTTAGTATATATATAAATATAACTAGATAAGGCACGAGGACTATTAGAACCTGTTTTCATATATGGTTTAATAGTTAGTGTTGAATTAGATAATCCTCCATCAGTATTTTTAGCTATATAATTAACGCCACCTGTGTCTATATATATTAATTCAGCGGGGTCGCCTTTCTGACCAACGCCAGTTGCTCCTCTTTCTCCCTGTACTCCAGTTAATCTTAGCCATTTTTTTGATGTATCAGTAGAAGGATATACTCCTCGTACCTTAAACCCTATACAAAGATAATCTACTCCTCCAATACTTACAACATCTCTAGGATAATAATATTTAGTAGAGTCATACGTTCCTTGATGAACATAACCATCTTCTACCCATTGTTTCATAAATTGTTGCCAACTTCTTAAACCATCTATCATTGTATTTATTTTTTCTGCTGTAACAAATACATTTTTCTTTGCATCATCTGTTAACGCGTCATAGTTTCCTGCTTGAATTAGAGCCAACTCTTCTTCAGTCGGCTCTCTCATATTTTCAATATTATCTATCTCATCAGGATAATTCGTCAATCTTATATCAGACAAACAATCGACCTCCTTTAATATTTATTATTTAATTTGTGTCCTGTGTTCTTTACGACCCCAACGAACATAATGTTCGAAATAGTTTCTCCAATTATCTTTGTATACATCTTTTAAATCTTGATAAGATTCTTTATAAACTTCTACATCAAAATCTTCAGACGCTTTTACGCTTGATGTTACACCTGTCTTAATGAAGTTATACCAAAGAGCTGCATTTTTTAATTTTGCTTCATCTATTTGTTCTGGGAATATCTTTTTTAATTCAACGATTATTTGATTTATATCGCTTTCTTCAACATTATTAACATAATAATCTTTATTATATTCTAAACTAGGACTACGTCCTTCCCAGATGCCATAGAAACACCAATGCTCAAATAAACGAGATGGGTTATACCCATAAATATTATATAAATCTCCATATCTATTAGCATACCACATGTAATCAAACAGATATAAGTTATTAAGATTATTATAAAACATTAATCTATCTGACATAGTGTTATCTCTAGTCATATTAGTAGTATCTATTGGCATATAACCTATACTACCTTTTATAGTTGTATATTGAGGATAAAACATAGTAGCGGAAACACTTATAGTAGGGGAGTTATTACTTCCACTAATGCTTTCTACTATATATGTAGCTAAATCTGTTAGCTCAGACTTATATGTAATTTTTCTATTTACATCCAACCAAGGAATATTAATTAAATTCAACTCTAATTGACTACTAAATCTAACAGATAAATAATTCTCATATTCAGCTCTTTGTAATGCTAAATCATCAGAATATATATATGAATAAACATCATCTTTACAAGTTTTAACCCTTATACCTATATTTTCAATAGCAAATCTACTATCGTACTGAGTGTAGACAATATTAGGACAGTTAAACTGTTCTACATATTCTTTATGCTTCTCATCGTCAGGAACTTCTAATACTTCTATAGCAATAGCATGTATTTGCCATTGACCAAGATAATATAATTTATTATTACTGTATTTAAAAGTGTATGTTGTATTAGCAATAAATGTACCTGCGGTAATTAATTCTTCAGTTGTATAATTGTAGATGGGTAATTTACCAATTTCACAGATTAATCTACTTACGCCGTATAATCTCATTGGTGTGGTGCTTTCTGTACTATATCCAAAGAAATAAAAAGTATCATCTTTTGGCGCAACAAAATCTATATAGCTAATCTTATGTTCTGTGTTTATATCTGTAAGATATGTGGGATTGGTATATATTTCACCGCTTGAATTAGCAACATAAATTTTAGTTGCAGAATGAGTAATATAAAATCTAAATGCTTCGTCCTTTACAGCTTTGAATTGTACACTATAACACAATTTAGCCAAATTTATAGTTTTCTTACCTGAATCATCTTCAATAATCATCGCATTTGCACTACGCATATTATAGAAGATACCCTTAAATTCTATATTGTCTATAGTATCAGTTATACCTTCTTCTGTGCCAACACCATAACCTCTACCTGTTGGTTTTTCTACATTAGTAACAAGAGAGTCTACATCTACAATAACCATGCCAGCAATACTTTCAGTATATTGCAGATTTTGATTTATCGTATAACTATTACCAGATTTACTGAACTCATCAATGGTAAAACACTTTTCTACGGATTTAACGTTTGAAGTTACTACGTTTAAATTTTTAACTGCCAATCCTATATTGCTGTTGTGTTTAGTCATATCTTTTGGAGTTCGAAAAGCTAAAATTGTACCATCTGGGATTTTGTTTTGATCAGTTAAAACTAAATCTTTAAATCGAACTTCAAAAGCGTTATTAGTAGAATTATATACAACCATATTAGGGTCTGTATCATCATTTTCTGCATAAACATTGGCATCTATGCTCATTCCCCATATCTCAGATACGTTAGTAACATTAAGTTCTGTAGATAAACTTTCACTAACAACTAATGGTCTAATCTCATCATTTTTTAAAATAAGGTCTTCGTCATTAGTAGTAGATACGTGTGTTAAAACAAATACACCATCTGTATCGAAATACATTTCTAAGTCAGAATATAACCCGATTAAAGTAGAAAATACATCATAAACAGTCGAACCAGCACTAAATTCTTGGTCATATGGTACAGTTTCATATATACCTTTAATTTCGTATCTCTTAATCCCATATAACCTTAAAAAACTAACAAATACATCTGCTAAATAAGTTTCACAAGGATTTGTGCCGTCTATAGTTATCTTACCAGTATCCATTTGAGCAGGATTGTCTTCTGCTCCATATATTTCATTTATATTAGATTCAGGAATATATCTTTGGATATATCCTTCATAATTACTACCAATATTAACACTTGTAACAATTTTATCTAATTCATCAGGTTTTCGACAGAATACTTCTCCTGAGCAATCTAACATATCTGCTCTTACTACAGAACGAGGGCGAGAAAACCACCAAACAAACAAATCTTCGGTTGGTGCAAAATATGGGTCTCTCAAAGAAATTTTATACAAGTTTACTGATGTTAAAAATTCTATCCTTATATCAGTCGTTAATAAACTTTTACATGTAATCCCTTCTTGTAAGTCTTTTAATTTATATGTTTCTGAAAAAGCATTCCCATTAATTTCTTCGTCATAAGATGTTTCGTAACTAATTTTACACACAGGAGAGTCTGTTTCATTCTCAGAATACATATCAAACTTTAAAAAAACATCATTAAACAAACTTGTATCTTGTCCATTCCATGTAGAATGTGTTGGGGTCGTAATTGTAAAAACAGTACCTCCGTACACATAAGTTTTATTATATGAGGTATATACCTCATTCTTGTCGTCTTTTACTGTGATGCAATCGACTTTAACCCCACTATATTCTAATCCAGATGGGAATCGTTCAATTTTTGTCTGGACGGCACCATAGATTGTGCCACCTAATGTACCGTCTAAGTAAGCCATTAAGTCAACACAATCTATAGATAATGTTTTTGTTGATTCATCATAAGAATAGCTTGTCTTTGAAAAGGCATATGTCCCTTGTAAATACCAAACATAAGACTTTGTTCTTACGTCTATTATTCCTACGTATACTTTTATCATTTTATCTAACCATATTTGAGAATCTTCAGAAAGAGTAAATGAGCTATCTGAAACAACCATATCTAGGCTATAAGTTCTTCTGTAATTGTCTCCAGTGGATATATTAAAATTATCATTAGTAATCCCTCCTGTTAATTCGCCAGTTACAACATTTGTTTTAAAATCGAGAAGTTTAATTTTTATTTTTCTTGTTTGGTCTTTTTGAATGATTAATCTAATATCATTTGTAGTTGGTTGAAACATTATACGCCACCCACTTCCAAATCAATGTTGATAACTCCACTAGAACTTATGCTAATTGGTTTTTTAACTGTATAAATACCATTATGAATAACTATAGAATATCTTCCAGAGTCTAAATTGCAAAGAGTAAACTTTCCGTTAGTATTTGTTTTACCGCCAAATATTTCAACATCATTTAAGCATAAAGAAACTTGAATGTTGCTTATTGTATCTCCACTAATTGCGCCATATACTATTATATTAAGAGTTGCACCTTGTACTAATTCAGAAGTAATATTATTGCCCATCATTGTATTAGGATTATAATTACTAAAGCCATAACTATATAAATCTTCTGGACTATCAGCATTTCCAATTTCACATAGATTATAAGATGTATCAACATTAAATTTATGTCCTTGCTCACTATGAGATATTCCATCATACACGGCACAAATCCTCATATTTCCTTGGTCGTCTCTAAATAACTTAGGATTGGAATTGGTCAAGAAATCATCATAATTTCTTCTATATTCAGCAGAACCTTCTAAGTCCAATCCACCTTCTTTACTACAATCTACCTTAAAATCTGATGCAGAAACAGTTACTGTATCGTGCTTATTCATTCCTGATTTAATTACATATGGATAGTCTGTATTCATAGTAGTCTGAATTTGAGCTGAATTATTTCTTGTATAATCAATAGTTTGTTCCCCGAATTTACAAAAATATTCTGTTTTGCCATCGTAAATAAAATAGCCGTCCCACTCTATTTTTTTATCTGTAGTATAGACTGCTTTTAAAGTCGTACTTTCTGTACCATCTATCATTACTGGAACAATCTGATAATCGTAACTCTTGTAACATTTTACAAGCCTGTCTATAACTGTGATTTTATTATTAGAAATATAGTCTTTAACAGGAATAACATCTACAACAGAATAAGAGTTTTCATTTTCTTCTTTTTTCTGTATAATTACATATGAGATATTATTTAATTCCAAGTCAGATTGCCCAGCTTGAAGATCATCGTCAAATTTCGCCCAAAAGATAGTATCGTTTAACCATTCAGATGGAATAACTTTATCTGATATATTAGACTCATCGTTAATATCATCGCTATTGATATAAACTGTGTCATATATACCTTGATATAAAGATAAACTATCATATTCAACGTTTCCTTTAGATTGAGTATAAATGTTTAATTTTTTGGCAAAAATTTTATTATCTATATCTTCATCACCATAAAATACACAACTCCCAATTAGACAATTAAGCAATAAAATCACCTCCTTATGAATCTATATTTAAAAATATTCTTCCGTTCTTCTTTTTTAACTTTATTGTAAAAGTTCCATTTACATATGTTTGATTTAAACCTTGTTTGTTCCCTATAGATTGATTTTCTATAACATTACTATAAGCCATACTTCCTGTAACATTGTCTATAGCACAAACCTTTATACTCTTATTGTTGTTGGTTATATATAATTTAATATTTTTAGTTCCATTTGCTATAGCCATAAAATTATGAATATTATCACAAATAGGATTTTTAACCTTAATAACCATAGAAAAATTAGGCGTTGAATCCCAATTAGTGTCAAAAACTATATTATCCCCATATGTAACAATAGCCATTCCATTGTTATACTGATTTATAGTATTTCCAGCACCTTCCCATTCTCCTACGATGGTCTTTTGTTGTAGCGTTAAAACTACATGTCCATTATTAACACTGGCTTCTAAAACACTATTAATGTCTGTATTATAAGAAATTTGCACAGTATATACTGCACTTTGTATCTGCATATTGTGGTTTGTTGCACCAGTTACTACAATATAATATATAGAATTTGTAGACAAATTACCGACATATGTGTACAAGTTATCTAAATTTCCTTTAGTATAAACATCATTACTCTTTCTTAATAATTGAGTACAATAACTGTCTGTGTATACGGAAACGTTAAATTTTTCCAAAATATTATCTTCATATTTTGAATCATATAAAATATTTAAGCTTAATGAAGCAGTATTTACCTTATTAATTCCTGTTGTAGAAAATCCGTTAATAGAAAGAGTAGGGGTATCATAACATGCAAACTGACAAGATGCAGATGACTCAGAAGTAATATCTGAGCCATTTGTATCCTTGTATTTTACCTGTATTGTTGCATAATAAGTTTTGCCATTTTTTAAAATCCCACTTGGAATAGTTGTTTGCAAAACATTGCCATTATGAGAAATTATTTTAACAAAAGATGAGTTACCGACTTCTTTAATTGTTAAAATACTACCAATAGCTTGTAATCCATTCCAGACAAACAATACATCATTATCTTTTGTGGCATCTATCGCAAAAATATTATATAGAATAGGTTTCATATTTTATTCACCTACAATTCTGTCTTCCTCATTCTCTGTATCTTCGATTTCTTCCCAGTTATTTGCTAGTTCAACAAATGTATCAACGCAGTACGCTGTTCTGCCATCTTTTGTGTTTTTTAAAATTTTTCCTTCGTCTGCAATTAATCTTTTTAAATCTCTTGTTCTCATTTTTTATTCCTCCCACATAATTTCAGCATTTGTAGCACCCCAAGGGGCATTTTTAATACTGTCTGTACTTTTCTTTATCGTTATAGTTTTTAAGCTAGGACAATTAGCAAAAGCTGTACTGTCTATACTCGTTACACTTGTAGGAATTGTCACATCTGTCAAAGCTGTGCATCCACTAAAGCAATTAACACCTATTGTTTCTAAAACATTTGGCAATTTTATGTTCGTTAATTTTGTACAACCGGAGAATGCCCCCGCTAAAGTTGTAACTGATGTTGCGCTTATATCACATTCCTTTAAAGCAGAATTACTAAAAGCGTTGCCGCTAATAGTTGTTATAGTATTTCCTCCTTTAAAATTTTTTAAGGAAGTATAAGCTAAACTATACATGAATATATTTTTCACTGTTTCAGGTAGGTCTATTTCTTCGATACTTGTTCCTGCCAACGAAAATTGTTGCAGCGAAATAACACCGTATGGGATATATACATTTTTTATTTTTGCCCTATACTCTTTATCATTTTTCCATGTCGCAAGCAAATTATTGATTGTTGTAATGTTTAAATTCTTAGTACCGTCTGACAGCACATTTGGAACAATGACTTCATTACTTTTTATTGTTGAGTAATCAATAATAAATTTGCCAGAACCACTACCTTTGCCTTCTGTTGTAGCATCAATAACAACACTTTTCTGCTGTCTAAAAGCATTATCGTCTTGAATAGGGTTATCGTGATTAAAACCCCAAACAATATTAGTTTTATAGTTACTACTATCTACAGCTGTAACACTAGAACCTAAATCAATCTGACAACTTGTATCTAGTTTTAAATTTGCTAGTGCATCTTTACCCAGTTTTCTCATTAAGCAACACCTCCTAAATTAATATAATTTACTGTATAATCGCTTTTCAAGATGGCAATGTCTCCATTATCATATGTATAAACTTCAATCGGCTTATTATCGCAATATGTAATATCCGTAAGACATACAGAATTTGCTAAATTGATATAATTTAATGTAGTATTAGAATCGTTCTCTACAACACTTATAACATTAGCTTTTTCGGTTGAATCAATAAATAATCCAATATTTGCAATGTATTGAGGATATATTGTAGAAAATTTACTATTACGCGTACAATTTGCAACCATTCTATCTATTTCAGGTTTTGTATAATAATTACTAAGATTTACTCCTTCGGTTGTGTTTGAAATATTACCAAAAAGGGCATCAACTTCTTGCATAGTGTAGGTATTATTTTTCAAAGCTTGTATAGCAATAGCATTATTATCCTCAATTTTTACTAATTCATCATAAAGAATTTTCGTATTAGCATATTGTTCATCACAGTTATCGCTTGCAGATTTAGCGTCATTTAATATGTCATTAATTTGATTAATCTTTTCATCACATAAATCCAATAATGTTGCGTCAAAATTAATACTATCTTCTAAAGTTATATTAGTATTTATAATAGTCAACTTACTGTCTAATGTAATATATCGATAATCTGTATCTGATATTACTACCTTAAAAGCTAATGTCCCAGGAACAACACATGCACCTTCACTAAGTTTCCACTCAAAGATAATAAATTCATCAGATAAAGATGTAACTTGTGGCACGCTATATAAACCAATCTGTTTCTGTTCATTTAAGAAGTATACAGTAATTGCTTTTTGGGAAATATCTGTTCCATCTATAATTTTACTAACAACAAAGAATAGAGAATTAGAGTTGTTATCACCAACAACTGCAATATTCTTATAATCTGTCTTATCTTCTGTTAAAGGTATGATTTCTTTGCAGTCTATAACATATACTTCATCTATATCTTTCCCAATATATTCTACTTTATCTTTAATGTCGCTCAAAGTAGTTGAATTCATTTATTCACTTCCTTCCTACTTATATAAAACTAATAAATTCGTATAATCTCCACTAGGGGCTAATACCCAAACGGAATTCCCAACTTTTAAATCTAAATTGGTCTTCGCTATAAATTCCTGTCCATTATAAGCAACTTTACACATTCCATTATCTAATACAGATACTACACGCATTTTTTTAGTTTCATCTTTACTTTTTATGGTTTTTGTCTCGCTAGCCAGCTGATTGATAATTTCAATTATCGTTTTAGCCAAGGAATTAAGGCTATTCACATCCACATTTTTCAATTGAAATTCCCCTTTCATCTGTTTTTATTTTTTACAATAGAATAGGGCAGAGCAATGACTCCACCCTATAATTCTCTATCTTTTTATTTTCTTTGCTGCCAACGGCAACTGTCTGTTGAGTTGCTTTACAAAATCATTAACATTTTCTGTTTCGTACATATTAATATTACTGATTGTAATACTATTGTCTACTTGTTTCATATTATTAAGATTCTGTAATGCATTATTATCGAACAAAGATTGTTTAAATGGTTCTAAGAATGACTGAGCTTGCATTGAACCATTTTCCAATAACAATCTACCTAAATCGCTTTCGGTTAAATCAGTTAATCCCTCGATTAATTTGATTGACTTGTCAGCAGGAATAACTTGTTCTCCGCCTCTGAAGTTTACAAGCTCTCCACTATACTGATTCCCGTCATTTATAATAGAAAGTCCTCTAGGTGCATTTTTTGTGCCTTTGCCGAACTTCTTTAAAGTTTTTGGCACTGTATCGCCATACTGAATCTTGCCAACAGCATAATGTTCACCGCTTACATAATAAACAACCAATATGGACTTTTTACTATCTTTTACTGTGTCAACATTTGCATCATATGCTTCTTTAGAAGATTTGTATGCTACAGTGTTAAACGCTCCTCCGTTTTCTTTCTGATAAGTTTTTAACCAACTTATAGCATCTTGTTTATTCTTTTCGGCTTGATTGGTTTCGCTGTAATCCATACCGTTATTTGCTGTGCCCGTAGGATTCTTAACAATATTACTGCTAGAGCTATTGTTAGAACCATTATTAGATGATTCTCCTATATTCCCACTAGAACCACCAGCAATACTAGCAGCAGTGCTATAATCATAAGCGAACTTCCATTTACCATCGCTACTTTGAGCTAAATATCTATCGGTATCTCCATCAGATACTCTGATAAATTTTCTACCTGTGCCATCAGCAGTAGAGATAGAATTCCTGTTGAGAGAATATCCGTTGTTTAAAAGTATCTTATCTACTTCATCTAATCCGTCTAATCCTTTATCGTTAAGGACTTCGATTGCTTTCTTATTAGCTTCATCAAAGCTTAAATTAGAATTATCTGAAGTATTAACAGAATTACTTGTCGAAGTAGAGCTAGAATTAATGGTGCCAATAGGAGACATACCAAGTGCTTGGAATATAGCATTGGTTAATTTCTTAACATCTATATTGTCCACAATGCTATTGAATTCTTCAACAAATGATTTAATAATACCAGGAATAGCATCTGTATTTCCAGTCTTGAAATATTCAACTATCTGTCTATATAAATCCTGAACCTCCCACGACTAAAGTCGTAGGGTTCTCGGTCAATAACTCTATTGAGCTAAGTATCACCGAGCTATCCCCGTAGTTCCTACGGTTCTTATATATTACTTAAACATTTACAATTCTTAATCCTTCATTCAGAATGTTAATAGCTGCATTGACATCTCTATCTAATTCCGAATTACATTTAGGACAAATCCAAAATCTAATATCTTCAGATTTCTTACCATCTCTATGACCACAGCAATGACAAATCTGTGACGATGGATAATATCTGTCTATTACAGATAATTTCTTGCCATACCATTGAATTTTATATGTCAACATTCTACGAAATTCAGACCAAGATACATCACCAACTCTTTTATTACGAATAGTAGTATCTGTCTCTTTCATAGATTTAACATTTAAATCCTCAATAGCAATCACGTCATACGTTCTTACAATTTCTGTTGTGAGTTTCTGCAAGAAGTCGTTTCTTTGATTAGAAATATGTTTTTGTAAATTTGCAACCTTTATTCTTGCTTTGTTCCAACGATTACTACCAATTGTTTTTCTTGATAACTCACGTTGTAATTTAGCAAGTTTCTTCTCTGATTTCTCAAAGAATTGAGGGTTTTTAATTTTTGTTCCATCAGAGAGAATTGCAAAATCTACTAAACCTAAATCTATTCCAATATTTTGATTAGTTTTTGACAACTGCTCAAGTTCTACATCTGTGCAACATAGAGAGCAGTAGTAGTGTCCATTTGGCTCTTGTGATATTGTGGCATTTAATATTCTTCCTTGTGGAATCTGCTTATCTCTTGTTTTAACTAATCCCAACTTTGGAAGTTTTATCTTCTTATTTTCAAAGCGAATATTATTATTTGTGTAACTTGTTCTATAAGACTGATATCTATTCTTTTTTGATTTGAATTTAGGATAACCAGTATGTTCTTTGAAGAATTTCTGATAAGCCATATCTAAATCTTTTAAACATTTCTGCAAAGAATTTTTATCTGGTTCTCTGAGCCATTCAAATTCTTTCTTTAATTGTGTCAAGTCCTTAGAACACATATTATATGTAAATGTAATTTTATTATTCTCATACATTTCTTTTCGCTTATTAAGATAATAATTGTATACAAATCTCGTACATCCAAAAGTTTTTTGTATAAGCTCTTTCTGCTTTTTATTTGGATAAATTCTATATTTATGAGCCTTCTCTGCCATAATATCACTTCCTTTCTGAATATAATATTTATCTTTCTAAACATAATATATCATATGTCAAACAAAATGTCAAATGAAATATTTACATTTCTAAATATTTTGTCTTGACTTATAAATGATATGTGATACAATCTGAATAAAGGAGGTATCACGATGATTAGTTATAAACCATTATTCAAATTATTATTAGAAAGAGATATAACAAAAACTCAGTTAAGAATTGCAGTTGGGTTTTCTTCTGCCACTCTTGCCAAGATGTCGAAAGGTGAATATATTTCACTTGAAACTATTGAAAACATCTGTAAACATCTTAATTGTAAGATAGAAGATGTGATCGAAATTCAATAAAATATATTTACATTTATATATTCTCTGAAAGTGTTTGTATTTTGTTTAAATAATATATAAGAATTATAGAATTCTTTAATCGTTTTAGAGGTTGTCGTTCACATAGGCTCGCTAGTTCCTATGCAGTTCTCTTATGAACTTCTTATGCTTTCACATAAGCACAGACTATATCTTCTCCCTCATCATTACATGTTAGGGGCTAACCACTTCCACACGCTTGTGTGTACTTCCCTCAAGAGGAATAGTCGTTGGACTTTACCTTTCGGTCTTAGCTGCTGATTGTCCGTTATAATGCGTTTAGGATTTAACCTTGCGCTATCTATTCAATTTTTTCTACTTTCGTAACATTCACGTTTATACCATTTAAGGTATTGCGTTGTAGTTTGAATAGCTTTGGGAGTTTCCAGCAATTCAGTTAGTATTGGATGCCAAAAGCATCACTAGATACACATTTCTGTATATCCTGACTATTTTGTAAACGCTCACTTACTCATAACTAAAGTCACGAGTGTGCGTTCGCAATTTAATCAAACTTGTCAGATGTTTGTTCAATAGCTCTAATTTCCTTGTTATAATCTCTAATCTTAGCATTTGCTGCTCTTTCTTGAGCTTTAACTTGCCTATCAAGAGCTTTTTCCTGTTTCTCAAGAGCTTTTATTTCTTCATTGATACTACCTTCGATTATTGACTCGTTATTCTTATAAGCATTGCCCACTTGATTAAGAATACTTGTCTTTAATGCCATAGTATCATTCATCCAATCAGCACCTAATTGGTCGTAAGCTGCTTGCTCGTTGACTTCGTTTTTATACCAATCGAACACTTCATCCCATTTTTCTTGATACTTGTTAATAGCGTCAATTTGGTCTTCAATGTTCTTAATGGCTAAATCTTTTTGTTCTTCGAGAGCTTCTTTTGCTTTATCTTGCTTAATGCTACGCTGTTCTTCAGCTAAAGCATATTCTGCATCTTGAACAGCTTTAGGGTCAGCCTGATAAGTAAACTTACCATTCTGATATATTAACGCTGTTTGTTGTTCTTTAGCTTCACTGAGTTCTTTCTGCTTTTCCAACAAGCTAATATTTCTATCAGTTTCTTCGTTCGCTTTTTCAATAGCTTTAATTCTATCATCCCAGTAATCAGATACAGATTCTTTCTCATCATCTAATAACTCTTTCTGGTCAGATAAAACTTTCTTAACAGCACTGGCAACTTTATCCCATTTATCTTGAAGTTCATCAAGTTCGTCTTTTTCATCATTTAAGACATCCATTCTAGCATCTATACTATCTGTAATTCTATCAGAAGCATCATGAATTTCTTCCAGCTGGTCATTGATGTCATCTATATTCTTCTGAATAGTATCTATCTTAATCTGTTTAATAGAGTTTAAAATAGATTTAATTGTAGTATAAACACTCTGTAAGTCTTCCTGTAAGGTTTGTGACTTTTCAACGAACTGTTCATAAGTGATAGAACCTCTCTGATATAATTCGTTGACATATTCTTGTTGATTTTTAATTTCGACTGTCTTATCAAGATTATTCTGGAGCTGGGTATTAGTTTCTTCTAACCTTAAATCGAAGTTTCCATCTCCAAGCATGTCAAGAACCCATTCGCTATTGCTAATAGCTTTAGTTATCTTATCAGTTCGAGTTGCATATACCTCGTCAATACGACTAGCAGTATCATCGAGAGTTTGTTGCATTTCATTGTCTGCTTCATACCAAGCTTTTTTATACACCTGTATCAATGAAGCAATTTGCTTCATATAAGGAACAAGTTTAGGGGTACTTGCTCCTAAACGTGCTAAATCTGCTTCATATTGAGCAGAAAATTCACCAGTTGCATCAAACCAAGGTTCAACACTTTGGAATTGTTTAAGAACTTCTTGATAATCTTTGTCGTCACTATTTAATATGTCAAGAACATTACGATGAGCATTATCTTTCTGCTTCTGATAAAGTTCTCTCTTTGTATCATTACCATCAATAATATCCTTCTGTAATGATAATTTATCATTTACATTAGAAGTTAATTTGGCTTGTCTTTCAAGACCTTCATTGATCTTTTCTTGCCAAGTGATTTGATCTTTGACATATTTAGTGTTTCTTTCTGCGATGTTAAGAAGATAATCTGTTTCAGATTGTATAGCAGATACATATGAATCGCTAGTGCTTTCAACATTCTGTAACTGTTCACTATATGTTTGAGCAATAACTTTTAACTCATCAGCAGATGCACCATCAGCCTTTCGTTCTCTGAAATATTTAAGTATATCATCGAGAACAGCTTTTTCATCATCATACTGCTTGAGAAGTTCATTAACTTGAACACCAGTTTGAGCTTTTATTGTATTAATAGCATAACTAGAAGCATACTTAGTAGCACCGTCTTTGATTTCGTTATAATTATCAGACCATCTGTTGTCAGTCAACTGCTTGTCATAATCGGCTAAAACAGATTTTGCAGTTTCATCTTCAGTCTGTAATTTCTCCCACGCTGCTAAGAACTCGTCATTGTTCTTTCCCTGTATACTATTGTTATCCTTAATATAGTTTAAAAGGTCTCCCTGATATTTTGCCAATTCAGTAGGAGTGCTTGTACTATCTACGATATTCTGAAGTTCAGCCTTCATATCTTTGGTAGCAATAGTATCTGTATTGGTAGCTATATCAGAAGTATCAGTTGATACAGCTTGAACGGCAGTAGAAATACTTGATAAATCTTGTGCTGCTTGAACAAAAGCAGTAGAATTAGCTCTTGCAACAACATCTTTTCCGTACTTATTTATACCATGCCTTTTAAACCCCGCTTCGCCTTGGTTATATGCACTAGCCGCCTTAGTCCAATCGCTATAATTGTTAAATAATCTCTTTAAGAATTTAGCTCCCTCTAGGATGTTAGAATACTTATCTGTCATTGCAGCTTGTTTTCTACCAGCAGGAAGGTCGTCTAAAACTCCTGGAGTACGCAACTGCATATAACCATATGAAGTACCACCACTATCTGGATTACCACTGCTCCAAGTATTGTCGCTTTCTTGGTCTATAACTGCCAAGATAATATTGGCAGGAACACCTGTCTCTTGAGAAGCTTTTTTAACCATCTCTCGAACTTTTGGGTCGCTAATAGGAGTACCTGTTGCGTACATTGGAAGAGGTTTGCCAATTTGTTTAATTTTGGCAGAAGTCTTTTCTCCGATAACATCATACTCATCAGTATTTACTAAAGTAGGTTCGTTTATTTCATGCCATTCTCCAGTTTTCTTGTTTCTAAGATACTCTGTCTTATAATTTTCTCCACCGATACCAAAGTTTTTTGTTCCTTTAGCATAGTATGCCCAAGCACCTTTTGCTGTTTTTGTAATATCTCCTATATCCCATAATTTTTTTGATTTTTCTGGACTATATGGGTCATTAACCATAATTTTTCCATCTGAGGCTCCAGCAAGAACAATAATATGTCCCGCACCAGATGTCCAAGTACCTTTTCCTTCGCTGACAATAACTTTCTTTCCGCTATTTAAAGCAGCTAAAATAGATTTATCGTCTTTTCCAATTTCTTCTCCATGGAAGTTATAAATAGAACCTAGATTGTTAAAGAGTCCCCAAGATGTGCCTTCTGAAACTTCATAGCCTTTTTCTTTAGCAAGTTTTGCTACTTCAGAAGGAGTAATAGTTTTCCCTGTCAAAGTCGTAGCAACCATGGCAGCAGAAGTTACTCCACAACCACTTGTAGCTATTGTTCCGCCTGCGTAAGAATCACTGTAATTTTTCTGATTATAGTAAGCCATACCATTTAAAGTATTACCATTATTACTATCTATAAAAGTAGAATCCATTATATCGTTAAGATTTGTAAATTCTACAGTTGGATGCAACGGATTTTGGGCGAGCCAATCAATAAAACCTTGAATCATTGTTTGAAACTGAGTAAGATAAGTTTTTACTCCGTTTAAAGAATTGGTTTGAGTATTCTGCTGCTCGGCTATAATAGCTGCGTCATTCTGTTTCTGATTTTCTTGAGTCTGTGCATTATTTTGCTTTTGAGCTTCTTGAGTTGTAGCGTTGTGATTTTCTTGAGCTTTTTCGACTGTAGCATAATGTTCTTGTAAATCATTCTGCTGTTCTTTAAGAGATTTAAGAATTTCTTGTCTCTTTTTCTCATTCTCAGCCATCTGCTCTTTGTACTGTAAGTCCAAAGCAGTTTTCTGCATTTCGGCAACAGAGTTATAATATGACTGCATTTCATTCTTTAAAGACTGATTTTCATTTCTCTGTTTTTCAATTGCAGATTGAGGGACTGTAGGAACAAAACTAAACTCTAATCCAGTTAAACCACCTTCAGAAAGTGTCTTGATATTTCTATCGATTAAAGTAGTTGCTCTTTCAATAGAGTTCTTAGAAAGAGAGTTGATAGCACTTAAAGCAGACATATAATAGGAAGTGATATTCTTACCATATTCAATTATTTGCTTTTGATTTTCAGCAATACTATCTGCTGTAGACTTCATTCTACTAGCTAGTTCATTAGAAGAATCTGCTGTATCATGCTGTTCATCAGACAACTGTTCGAACTCGTTCTGTAGAAGCTGTGCTTTACTTGTTGCTAAATCTAACTGATTACTTACAATCTCTATTTTACCAATATAATCATCTTCGTATGTTAAATCAGATATATTGTTTAATAAAGAAAGGGCAGTGTCAATTTTTGTGATGCCTTGTTCGAGCTGGTCAAACTTGTATTTAAGTTTCTGTAAGGCTTCAGATTTAGCAAGGTCATCAAGTTGTTTGTTGATGTCTTTAATCTTATCGGCGTTATCTTTGGCACTTTCGCCAGTCATACCAAAGCCAGATTTGATACCTTTAATAGCGGCATTTCCAACAGTATCAAGTGAACCAAATTGTTTTCTAAGTCCAGCTATTGTGTTTTCAATCTGTTCATCAGACCAAACTCTATTACCATTTTCATCTAACTGGCTAGTCCATTTAATTCTTAATAACTGAAGTTTCTTTTCGATAATATCGTCATAAGAATCAGAGGTTTCGTCTAAGTTTGCCTTTAAATACTTTGCTGCATCTGCTTCATCATTCCAACCATCTGCTGTCTCTAATATTTTGTTCTTCTGAGCAACAACCATATCTTTGACACGAGCTATAGTTAATTCTTGTAATGATTGAGCATTTAATTTAAGACTACCATCTTCATCAACTAAATATTTCAGATACTCAGCACCTAAACCAATAATAGATTGGAAAGTATCTACAGATATATAACCCTCTTTATTGTATTCCTTGATAGCATCTTTTAATGTTTTGTATACATTCTGGATTTCGTCTATCTTTTTAGTTAAAGAGTCAATGTCAAACGTCATCGCTTGTCGTTTGGCTTCGGTATACAGATTCATAGCTTCAGTAGCATTTTTTGCGTATTTAGTTACATCATTCCAATAATCAAATTCTTCTGAAGTATTGATACTATTATCTTTAAAGAACTTTTCAAGTTTGGTTCTTTCAGAACCATCGTTACCAACTTGTTTTTCATATTTTTCAATATTGTCTTTTGCAATCTGTATGGCTCCAAACTTTCCTGAAAAATGCATAAGACGACCAATAATATTGGCTTTATTATCATTCCCTGTTTCGTCTTTGCTTAAACTAGCATCTACGCCAGCATAAATACCTCGAACAAATGTATTGCCGATTTTCATACCCTGCGCATCAAGTTTCTTTAATTCATCATCCGTAACTTGTCCGTCATCAGCATATGCTTGTCTAAGAATCTCTTCAAAATATTTTTCAACTGTATCTTTTGATAAAAATGTTCCATCGGGTAAAATAGGAGTAAATGCAACTTCCCAACCAACACCATCTAAATTTTTCCCAAATCTATCAGAAGCTCCATATACAGTATCAATAGAACCTACCTCTGGGTCGTAATCCCAACTCTTTAAGGCATCGGCGTAAGTTTTTTTAAGTTCATCAGACCAATGAAGAATAGTACGCTTATCCATATCGACATTGCCAAATTTAGTCTGAACTGTCCCATTTTTTATTTGGGTTTCATAATCATCGAGATGCCAATCAGATATCTTTTTATATTCATCTGTAAGATTCTGCCTTTCATCGCTTAAAGATTGATCGTGCTCATTATAGAATCTATTGACAGTATTTTCATACTTATCTTTTAATGCATCAACACTTTTTGTTGCATCATCAAAATTAAGAGATACATTAATTTTATTTTCGCCAATATAATCTTGAATATTTTTAATTCCATCTTTTATACGCTTTGAATATTCTTCTACAGATTCATCATCTTCCTGAGGAGTATAAATGTCTTTTATATAATTTGAAAAATCATTATCAGAAGCTAAAAGCTTTGTAAATGATCTAACGTTATTTGCCATATTATAAAAATCATCTACAGTTTTTACGGAAGCGTAATCTAAATTATCAATATACTCTGTAAGAGCAGCTTTTGATTCGTCAGATAATTGTTTATATGCATTTTTACCGTCATCAGTATTAACAGCTTGTGCGTTCCAATTTAACTGGTCTTTATAATCTTGATATAAAGCTTCTCTGTCATCAATTATTCTTTGGACTTCCTGATTATAATCATTTGCATTTTCAAGCATTTCATCGATTTCTTCATCAGAGAATAATTTATACATTGGATTATTTTTATCAGCAAAGCTATCTGCTAATTTTTGATAATCATCTTCGTCTTGGATTTTATTTAATAATGCTCCTATCCAACCATCTGTATAAGCACTTTTTTCTTTTGTTATATGTTCGTCAGGGTACAAATAGGCATAAAATTGTTCTGCAATGTCATAATCACCCAATCCATAATATTTTTCATCGTTGATGTTGTTTAAAATATTTTTAAAATCATTAACCAATGACCACATTGTATCACCATTAGTTGTAGTATCTGGACTACGATTAAATTCATTAACTTTTTCAATGATACCTTTTGCGACTTCTTTATTCTTTGATTTTGTAGTATTATTTCTTATTGCTTTTTCATATTCTTCATCTAATAAATCAATAGATTTCTGAAGTAATCCATTTTTATTAGAAATAGCAGTCCCCTCATCGTCCCAACCAGTTATTAATTTGGGAGTTATACCTAAAATCTGTGAAGTAATTTCTGTATATCTTTCATATTCTTCATTGGCAAGATTTTGAACGCCACCTAATTTGTTTGCCTTTTCTGATAAACTATCATATTCACTTCTCAAACCTTCTAAAGTTTTTTTGTTGCTTTCATAAGATGATTTATTTTCTGACATTGTATTTTTTATTTCATCTAATTTTTCTTTTGCTCGTTCGGCAGATGAAGCAAGATATTGAATTCCTTCAATTACTTTACCAATTATGGAAATAAAAATAATTCCTGCAAACATATTTAAAGACATTTTTAAAGCATCTACTCCAATGGAAGCAACTTTAGAAGCAGAACCTGTCGCTTTCATTTCAGCTTGCGCTATTTTTTGCTTTTCAACAAAAACAGACGTTGTTCCAGCAGCCCCTTTTGTTGAAATGGCTTGTTCTTTTGCGGCAATACTAGCTTTATGTATACTTTCGGCATATGCTTGCTCATATGACATACCGCTTTTAATCTTTTCTTCTAACAAAGACAATTCTTGTCTGTCTATTTCTAATTGTGCAGCTTGCTCTTTAATTGCAGCATTCATTTCTTCCTGAGCAATACGTCTTGCTTTAAAAATACTTACAATTCTTTTATTTGATAAAGCTGAATCATCTTCTGTTGTCTTGAATATCGTACTAAATTGTGATATAATACATATTGTTTAAACTATATATATTATAACTGGAGGATTTATGAAAAACTTTAATTTAAATAAAAGAATTATAATAGGGCTAATTATAATATGGAATATTTTTTTACTAACAACATACTTTTTCCCAGAAATAGAATCATCAATAAGGCTCTTAATTAAATACAACATACATGTAGCAAAATATGATGGTATTTGTGAAAAAGAACTTTTGTGTTGTAATGTTGTAATATATTTAATAAATATATTTTCTTCTTCAATTATATGTGTTTTTTTGATACTTTTTCTTTTTAATAAAAAATATCTTATATATGCTGGAATGACAGTCTCTATACAAACAATATTTAATATCTTATTATTTATGTGGGCTTGGTATTTAATAGATGTTTACAAAGAAAAGTTAATTGTAGATATAAAAATATGGGTAATATTATCAATTATCTTAGTGATTATTATTTCAAATTTTATAATAAAAAGAAAGTGGTTTAATTTCTTTTTTATTGTTGCTACATTGATTCAATTTATAAATACTTATTTTTTACTAAGACGTAATTTTAGTGCATTATCTCACTTTAATGTATTATTTTTTTGCTTTCATGGATTAGTTATTTATGTATTGTACTGGGCATTATTAATTTTAGATAAACACTCTAGGCAAGTAAAAATTAATTAGTCTACAAACATATGATAACCATAATAGTAATTTTTAACAAAAGAATAAACAAAAAGAGGGTAGTGGTCAACGCTACTCTCTTTTATAATATATAATATGAAATACATTTATTATTAATACAAGAAAAGCCACCTAATACGGTAGCTTTCTCGATATGAAGTTCGTTTTTGTTTCTGCCGACTTAACACTTTACCTGAGTGTCTATAGCTTTTGGCTTTCTTTATGCGGAATCTATATATTAAATATATCAAATCATAAAGCGTCTCCCGATCCTCAAATCAATTATATTATATAACGAACGAATATTATTCAATTCTTAATGGAATATAAGACTGCACATTCCAATTATCTTCAGGATTTGTTTTAACTAATACCTTAAAAACATATTCTCCTAATCCTGCTCTGGCATCCAAAGTAATTTGAGAAATAGAAAAAATTCGTCTAATAGTAACATAATCAACACAAGCATGTGAAATATACATATTCTCATCATTTAAATTTAACTCAAATTCTGTTATATCAGAGTATAGTTGTTTTTCTACATCTTTTGAAACTTTAGCTAATCTTAATAAAACATGTAACACACCTTTTTGATTAACAACATTTTGATTTTTATTTTCATCTTTATTTGTTCCCATTAAACAAAAATTTAATACAATAGAAAAATTTTCAATATAAGAGCAGTTGTTTGAAACCTTTGCTACTATTTGGTCAAATGGCATTTCAAAACTTTTATGTCCATTCTCATAATTCACTTCTTTGAAAAGAGTTCCTGTGACATTAATATTTTTTACACACATAAAACTTCCTCCTTATATTTCATTATTTTCTTTATTATCGCTATTACTTTTAGCCCAAGTCGAATTACCATTTATATCTCTATGTTCACCTTGGGTATTTCTAAATTCATCTATACTTTTTGCCATTTGATTTTGTTTCTCTGTTAAAAGAGAAATCTTAGAAGAAATTTCATCTAAAATTCCTTGGGTTTTCATTTCTGTATTCTTTGCATTATCTGCGCTATCAAAACCCATTTTTAAAGAGATTATACTTAAAATCGTTGCCACTATTCCTAAAACTATACTAACAAACTGATTCCATATTTCTACTCCTTGAATTTTTTGTTGCTCCCAAAATAATGGAATAACAAACTGACAGGCAAATGGTACAAGCATACCTACAAAGATTACAAATCCTATAAGCCCAAATATGTTCTTTTTCTCTTCAGACTTTTTCATAAGCATCTTCCTTATTTTTTATTTATGCTTATATTAGCATATTATACAAAAATAATCAAGTTTATTTTGCTTATTTTATTATATGAATCCATTTTCTCAATAGCACAAATTAAAATTTACAATAAAAATTTAAATATTTTTAACAAATGTTCTTCATTTTATGTTATAATATACAGAGTAGAATATAACTACATAATCTTACAAAGGAGGTATTTATAATGTATACATTTAAGATTCAAAACAAAGATGGTATAACACAAGAATACAATCATATTATAAAAGCATATTATTTTGATGTAGTATCGGAATACAATCTTGAAGGAGAGGGCATATTTAATCACCCATATTCTACAGATTATGATTTACATTTGTATTCTGATAATAGTGCTTTTACTATTTCAAAATCAGAAATTTCTATTATAGAAGTAATAAAAGAAGATTAATCATTATACCCGAATTCAACAGTAACCAGCGATATTATTGGAATTACTTTCGCTGGCGTTAGTTTTCTAAATCAGGATTAGCAAATACATCTCTACCTGTAATTTTCTCATAATCAGCAATAGAGATTAATGTTGCATAATTCGACATCATACCTATAACATCAGTTAATAGAGTAGTGGCTTGGCTTACAGTCAAGCCTTTTTCCTTAATATAGTTTAAAATATCTTCATGCATTTTAGATTTTTCATCAACATTATAATTTTTAAGTTCACCTTGATATAAGGCATTTTGTTTTTCTGTCATATTATTTTTCACCTCGCTTATTCTATGTACGAAAGGATGATTTTTGCAATACATTTTGCGTTTTTTGGATCTAAGTCTTCGATAATGTTTTTTGCTAAGTCAATATTAAGATATTGCAAACTCATTCTTTCTTTATTTGACAAATCGCAACGATGCTCAAGAGCTGTGTTAAATTTATTGCAAGTTTCTATAATGTTTTCAAGCATTAATTTCACCTTCTTTCAAAATAGGGTATAATAAAAGACACCTTAGTTGGTGTCTTTATTTATGCGTAGAACATTTTGTTTTTCGATTTCTAATTCTCGAATAAGATAATTTTTAACATCAGTTATGTGTTGTCGAAAATAATTAGGTTTTCTATTCTCCATAGAAATTATTCTTCTAAATTTACGATTTATCTCAAAAATATCTTTTTTCTTTTGAATAACCACATGTATTTTATTTACAGTATATTCGTGATCTATGTATTTATTGGTAATTGGATAACATGAGCTTATTTTATACAATGCAGTCCTATTGCTTTGAACAATATGATAATAACAACTACGCAAATCTTTGTCGTCGCACTGCATACACATATTATAATATTCAATCTGAGCCTTATTCCTATGAGATATATCACTTGTTGGAATCGCCCAATACAATCCTTCAATTTTATTGTCTTTTACACAACAAAACACTGGGCGTTTATCTCCTGAATTAATATCGCAATCACCACCAAGAGAAGTGATAACATTCAAAATATCTCTTTTTACAACATATAATCCATTTTCTGTCATTTGTTCACCTAATAGGAAAGAGCCGTAATAATACGACTCTTTCATTCCTCAATTCGTTGTTTCATAGACTATCGAAAAGTCTTTTTCCTCAACCCATTGTTTTATAGACTTATGGGAAGTCTTTTTCCTCAACCTGTCTTCTTACTTTACAGTTATGCCGAACAGGACGCTAGTTTCCTCGGAATCATTTCTGATTTCCTTCACTTATATTATACACAATTTTGAGTAAAAAAGAAGTAGTAATATTTCACAAAAATCATTTAAAATTTTATCATATTTGACAAATGATTATCAAATTTGCAAAATAATTGCATAAATTTTATCAAAAATGAATGAGAATGAATGGATTTTTGTCATTTTAAAATATTTATGCATTATACCCCTAGCAAAATATTCCAATATGTTGTATAATCTAATCACAGCTTCATATAAAAATACAGTCACTTCCTATTTTAATGGTGTTATTAAGCAACACCAATCATTATAGTACGATGTTCAAAAACAATTTATCTAATAGGAGGTGGCTGCTATGAGTAATATGATTAAATATGCTGTTGCGTGTGACTCTTTGTATAATTTAGGAGCTGAGTAGGGCAGTTCCTATTTTTTATTCTCCATCTTATCTACCAAAAGGAGTGTTTGGTTTAAACGGTTTCGCACGAAGTGGAAGATAAGTTTCCACTATTTAATATGTCGTGCCATATAGTATATTATATAGTACGGACTGTATATTATGATAGCATCGTTTCATATAACTATCACCAACGGTTGTCAGTCTCTGAGGGCTTACCATTTTAAAGGTCTATCCCTGCGAACCCACCGAGCTCATGAATTGGTTACTTTACCTATTTAGTTTCCTTATAATAGGGTAGTACCATGAGGTTTACGGCTTTCCTCGCATATTGCGTCTTCGTTTATAATGTGTATTTCACATATATCATAGTCCAAACTAATGTATCCATTAGAACCCCTATGATGTCGGTAATTCAGACAAACATTTTTGACTAATACGCCACCAACGTATTAATGCCGACATTTTTAATTGAAAGTGCAGCTCCAATGCCCACAGCTGCGGTTTTAAGCAAGCCCAATTTACTTGTGACAAACTCAATAGCTTCTGAAAGTTTTGTTAAGGCATCGATGACCTTGCCTAAATCACCTCTGTCAACAAATCCCTGTGCAATACCCGTCCAACTTTCTCTTAATTTATTTGCCTTGTAAGATAAACTGCTCTCAATTATGCTCATTTCTTTGTCAGAACTGCCAGCACTTTCTTCCATTGCTTCAAGAGCAGCACGAACTTGATCAAAGTTCTTTATGATTGCTGCACCAGCATTTCACATATGTTCAATGAAGTACGCAACACTTCATCAGATATTAATACATTCTCTTTTATATCAATATCATCTCTATCTTTCGATAGAAGGTCAGACTATTTCTTACTCACACTCTAAATAAAAGAGTAGCAAGCACACCGTTTCGAGTGCCATTTGCGATTTGCACCCTACATTAAGGCTTTCGCCTCCTCATAAGAGGATAGTCGTTTGACTCATTCCTATTCGGAACTTTGCGACCAAGCTACCATTTCTAATTTATATAAAATTAGCAAAATTTCTACTTAGGCTTTTGACCATATAGAATCTCTATTGTTGTTTTACTTTCGTTACATTCATATAATTTATTTCAGTTATATTGTAGTAATAGAGCTTTAGGATTTACTGGTTTTAGATGTGTCCTATTATGCACATTTCTGTACATAAGGGCATACGCTTTCGTTAGCCCTGTTTTTTCCGAAAAGCTTTTGAAGAAGCTCGGTTTGATTCTTTTCGGAAATTTGATCCCATTCATCAGCGATTTCTCCAAGATATTGAACCATTTGTTTATAATGCTTTTGGGAAGCATCTGTAAATAATGAGATACCTTGTGTATTTTTCGCAGTTTTTGTTAAATCGGCAACTTCGCCCTTAACATTAACTAAATCATCTGATAATTGTTCTGTTTCTTCGTCATACAATATATTACTTTCGGGCAGAACAACCCTACGTACCATAATAGCTTATGGCGGTTAGTCATTTCTGACTAACTCTCACATTTCATATTTAACAGATTATAGTGTGAGATTAGACCATACCTGTCCCTCAATTTCTTGATAGGGCGTGACATACGAAATATAATTGCTTATATTTCTGTGGTCGTTACAGAGTTAGTTTCTTCAATAAATTATTATATTTATCAAAGGCTTTCTTTCCCCACGGTATTGTCCTTCTCAGGAGTTCCACCGTTTTGAGTCACTTCTATGTAATTATTAGGGACATAGCATATACATTACTGTATACGGAGGCAATGACGATAGTTTACCTCGAACCCTCATGGAAAGTGTACGTAATGCAGTACCCATAGACTCTGCATCCTGTAAAATTTCCATACCACCTGTAAATAAAGCGGCTGTATCTTCGAATGACTGATTCATAGCTGCCATAGCTGCTGCCGAACGTTTTAAACCTTCAACAACATCATTATTGGACTCAGCAAAATTATTCAATCTGTTGCTTTCACCAAAATTGGTTACTGACCATATTTTATATGGCGACACGTCATTTCTGGCGTATTCTCACATTTTATTAATTTGGATTATTTTGTGAGTTCAGACTATACATTCATCCTTTTAAATAAAAGGAGTCTGGTGAAATGTTTATATTCTTTATCTATAAACATCGCTCTAGTCGTTACAATTCATAAAAGAATCTCGGTCTAAACCTTCCTTAGGCTTTAACCGATTTACCAAGATGCTACATGTATTTTTACATGCCATACATTACTGTATGTTTGGGCAATATTTTACCCAGTACATTTACCTTATCCATAATTTGTTCTTTTACATCATTCGGATCTACATCATAAGCTCGCATAATGCTGACTAAACCTTCTTGTGCTTCGTCAACACCCATACCAGGAGAAATGGATGCAAACTGAGAGCTTAATTTAGCCATAGTTTCACTTTGTTCTTTTGTAGAATATCCTCGTTTTGTTACTCTTTTTATAAAAATAAAAAGGGATAGGTCATTTCTGCCTATCTCTGCAATTTCATTATTAGATTATATTTGCAGACCAGACCATACCTTATTGTATACTCTATTATAATACACAATGTTAGCATACCCGATATAATCTCTTATATCAGTGTGGTCGTTACGGGATCTAAAATATTTAAAATTTCTTGTTTTATCTCTTCGTTTGTTAATGTATATGGCAAACACAACAAACCTATATTGTTCTTTTTACAATATTCTTTTTTTAGTAAATCATTTTTCTTATATACTTTAAATTTTTCAACGCCTCCCCAATATTCAACTGGTTTATAGTGTTGTTCTCCTTGGTATTCAATACATAGATTATATGTAGGAAGATAAAAATCAAAAGGTAATTTCCTTTTATTTGTGCAATCATTAAATCTTTTTTGCGGTTCATAAGTAATGTTGTATTCATTTAATAATTCTTCTATAAACATTTCTCCCTTACTTTTACATAAACACCCACAAGACATGGTGTGTCCAGTTGTTAAATCAGTAACGGCACATATAGCTTCTTTGCCACAATCACATTGACAACTAACCATTCTTCTTTTATATGAACTATCAAAAACCTCATTTGTTACTTTTAGCAAACCAAATCGTTTGCCGATTATATCTAATTTTAATGAATTTATATAATCTTTTTTTGCACAACCACAAGAAGTAGTATGACCTCTTTTTAAATTTGAGCTACTAACGTATGCAACATTCCCACAATCACATAAACACTCCTATAAAACAGAGCCATTTTTTTCTTTATTTCCAGAATTTTTTATAACAATTAAACTGCCAAATCGTTGCCCAATTATTGAGTTATCAACATGTTTTCTGTTGTATCTTGAAGATTTTTCAATACATCCACAGGATTTTGTTTTACCAGATTTAATATTTCCCATGTAAGCAATTGTTTCTTGTCCACAATCGCATATACATCTAGCATATGTCTGATTATTTTTATACTTATACAACATTTCTAATACTGTTAGATGATTAAACTTTTGACCAGTATAATCAATTCTTTGAGATGAACTTCTTCTTGTTATACACCCACATGAATATGCTTTATTCCAATGAGAATTTGATTCATAATAAATATTTCCACAATCACATTTGCACTTATAATATATTTGTCCAGTTTCATTGTAGTTTGGTATTCTTTCGATCGCTGTCAACATATTGATTCGTTGACCAGTTCTATCTATTGTATTTTTCATTATTGTTTCCTCCTTTCCTATAAAATAAAAAAAGAATATACATAAGTACATTCTCTGTTTAGCCATATATGTTTTAAATATTTTAGTCTTACCCACGGTATTGTCCTTCTCAGGAGTTCCACCGTTTTGAGCTAACTGTTTGCCTATATGTCACCATATAGGAGACCTATTTTATTAAGCCTAGACCAAGCTGATGCTTGTGATATAATTTCTTGTGTTGTTACACCCATCTGTTTAGCAACCTTGTTAGAATCAAAATAGAATTGATTTAACTCAGTTGTATTCATTGATGTTGTCTTTTTTAAGTCAACTAAAGCAGTATCAAGTTCTGTAATTGTAGTAATAGTGTTTCTAGCAGCATTTACCATTCCATAGAAACCTACATACATGCTTAAATAACTTTGCACCTGACCTATAAACCCATAGAAAGTTTTACTCTTAAAAATATCAAAAAAGCTTTTACCAGCTCTACCAGCAGCTACTTCAGCATTTTTAATTTCCAACATTCTTGTTGTTATAACGTTGGCGCTTGCACTGCCAGATTTTGCTAATGTTATTAAACCTTTGAGCTCTTTTTTTGCTGCCCTAGAAAAACGAGTATTGTCCTCTAAAAGTTTATTTATTCTATCTATTACTTTTTCAATAGACATATTATTTACACCTTTTGCAGCAGCAGGCATATTCTTTAATGCAGTTTCTGTTTTCTCAATAGTTTGAATCAACTTTTCAACTTCGTTACGTTGTTCTTCTGTGGTAATTTTTTGTTTAGAAAATGCTTCTGCTTTTTCTTTTAATTGCTTAATTTGAGAACCCAAAGTAGAAAGAGTAGTTGTAAATTTTGTGCTTGGATGGAAGTCTTCACGATTTTGGACAATAGAATATTCATCATATTTCTTTTGCGCATCGGAAAGAGCAGTCTCAATTTTTGACTGAAAACTCTTTGTTGTATTCTTTTCTACATTAGCTCGAATATCTTTAAAAGATTGTCTAATCTGACCAAGCTTTTTATTTGAAGCATTTAATTTTTCTGGCGATAAAATATCTGACCTTTGTAATTCACGAATAGTTTTTAATAATTCATTTGCTTCTTCTTTTTCAGATTCTAAAGCTGTGCCTTTTGCAATCTTTTTTTGAAGAGTTGAATATCTATTTAACTCAGATGAAAGTTCCTCCCAAATTTGTTTTTCTAGCTCAAGTTTTTTTGCGTTATCTACTTTCACATTGGTATTATATTTTTCAACATCCCGTTTCTGCTGAATACGAACCATTTTAGAATATTCAGAAGTAAGAGACTTTACCTCGCTCCTATATTCTGACAATGTTATTTTCCCAGATGTTAAATCTGAATTCAGATTAGAAATTTTTGATTCCATATCTGAAAAATTAGATGCTAATTCTGGCATATTGGATAAAGAAGAAAGTGTAGCTTTTGTTTCATCCAACGCTTTATTAACTTTTACAGCTTCATTCCATGCATTGTTTAACTCTTTCTTAGCTTGTTTTACAGATTCTGCGTCACGTTTATCCTTCTCTTCGATAGCAGCAACCCACTCTTTTAAAAGTTGTTCGTCAGAAATTGCCTGTCTTAAATTAGTTTGAGATTGTGTCTTATTCTTCAATCTTTCCTGATTGTCAGCAATTCTCTTATTAGCAGCTTCAATCTCAAAAACATATTCTTTTTCTTGTGCATACAAATCAAGAGTTGCTTGTAATTCATCTCTCTTTTTACGCTCAATAGCAATCTGATTATCATCAGCGGTAGTATCATATCTAGGATGAGCTATAAGTGCCTTATCTCGTGTATTCTCTAAAGAAGCTATCTTATTGTCGGCATTGATAATAGCCTTTTCAACCTGCTCGAAAGCGGTTCTAACATTAATTATTTGCTCAACCCATTTGCCAGTTTCTTTATTGTATGTTGCAAGAACTGTCTGTAATTGACCATTTTTTAATCTTTCTACAAAGGAGAATTGATCTACATCACGAGTAATTTTTTCTCCTTTTGAATTCTTTCCTACGACAGTATCTTTTTCTTTATACCATCTTTGAGAAATTATATCTCGTTTTTTTATCAGCTCTTCGGCTGTCTTTTTAATCTTTTCTAAATTTTTATCTAATTCATTATTCTGTTCTCTAATTGCTTGTGTTGCTTTTTGAACCGATGAAGTAGACTCTTGAAATGCGTCTTTCTTCTGGTTTGAATTTCCACTTGGAATAGCTGACTTAGCTTGTGGAGTAGAGGAGAGTGCCTTCTGGGCATTTGATAATTCATGATATTTACTAATAAGTTCATTAAATTTTGTAGATAATCCGCTTACTTGTTCTCCTAACTTAGTAAACTGGTCTCCATTAACCGAACCAAAGTGATTTTTTAAATCATCAACTTCACCTTTAACCTTTTTAAAACTTTTAGATAATTTTTTGAATTCTTTATTATCAACAAGATTAACATTCTTACCAGAAACTTTCTTCTTACCAACAGAAGACGATTTCTTCTCTAATGTCTCATATTTCTTTGTAAGTTTTGATATTTTTGTTTCTAACTTACTAATCTGTTTGGTAGCATTCTCTGTATTGATATCTCCAAACCCCGTACCAAAAGGCTTTTCTGATGCAATAAGCTTAACAACTTCAAGTAATTTATCTAAACTCTTATAGGTTTCTTCAATACCATCATTCTTAATTTTTATTGTATAATCAGCAGAAGTTAACTGTTTCTGATATTCTTTTAACTTCTTACCTAAATCTTTATTGGATAAGTCGAAGTAAATTTCTAACTTATTCTTTGCTAATTCTTTCTGTGCAGTAGAAAGCTGTTTTAAAGCCTGTGTAATTAAATCATTCTTATCAATGACAATACTGGCTGTAAAAGCAGCGCCTACGCCTGCGCCCATTCCTGTATCTGGCATAAAAACCTCCTTTGTTTATCTTTTTAAATATTTATTAACAGTTGTTTCCCATTCTTTTTGAAATCCTAACTTCACATAAGAACTCATTGGCATTCCTTGGTTGTAATAAGGGTTGTACCAATGCGAAACACCATCATTCCATGACTGCCCAAAACGATAGTTTGGTCTAGTCCATTCTCTTGGCAAGCCGTGTATACCTTGATTCCATTGCAAGTCTAATAAGTATTGTGATGGATTTATTCCAGCATTATATCTGTTAGCCCAATTGTAAATTGAAGCTCGATTGAATATGTTTGCCATTTCAAACCTTCCCATATTTACATAAGAGGTGAAATATAAATAGGCTTTACCATCCTTTTGAATCAATTTATGTGTATAATCCAATGCATCCACCATAGTAGTTGATTTATTCAAAAACCAATCTATGGTGTACTTTTCCCTTATTTCTTTTTGAGCCTTATTTCCAGCAGAAATGTATCTTTTAACATATTTTTCAGTTACTCTATCTGCGAATTTTTTTAATTCCTTATCATTTATTTTTAAACCACTTGCTCGAATTGCCACTCAATCACCTCCCAAATTTTTACAATAAAATAGGAGAGTGATATTTCACACTCTCCATGAAAAAGTTTTATATATTATCCCAGTATTTTTCTACCATATAATCTTTTCTGTGACAAGAATAGGGACAAAACCAGATTTCTCATAATTATGCTTGCTTTCATATTCCTGAATTAACATCATTGCTGTTTTCTTATTTACAGCTCTTATAGCACTTCGGATATCATCTACGAATTCGTCATCTTTTCCTAAAAATACGGTATCTGTATCAATATCTCCAATACCTACTTTTGATCTAAACGTATTTTTATCTCTTGTGCCTAATTTGATTAGAACATAAAATTCATTCTCAATTTTCATAATCACACCTCCTAGAAGTATCTTTCTTTATAAAATTAACGATTTTATCAAATCTAGTTATATAATTTAAAAAGTATTACCATTAAAAACAAAAGATATTAATCCTAATGCTCCGAAGACAAAATAATAATGAGCTTCTGTTAACTCAATAGAAGTGAAGGGCTGTAATACTTCTATACAGATTTTATCTACATTAAACAATGAAAGAATAACCCCAGAGATTAATCCAAATATAATACCAGTTATCATTTTACTCATCCCTTCTAATATAAGCTATCTAACTCTCTTGAATACCTTCTCAAGACTCTTACCAAGTTTTTCGATTTTAGACTCGTCCATATTTTCTATTTCATTTGCAATCCTCTCAGCAAATGGCTTTAAAGTAACTCCAATAAGATTTCCAAATCTAGTAACTTGATTACTAATAAAGCTATGAGTTTCATAAGCATTTGCAATGGTATCACTTCTTTTAAAGTCTATAATTGTTTTAAGTTCATTAATTTCTTCCTTTGGAATTAAATTTGCAATCTGTTCCATAATACCGCTCTGACATAACATATCATATTCTTCGTAGAAGCCTTTTGTTTCAATCTCAAGATTTGTATAGTATTCAATAATTGTTCTATTAAAAAGTAAATACTGACCAACAGAATCTAATTTAATATTTCCAGTCTTTCTACGCTGAGTATTGCCGTTGTCATCTATGTAATTTTCGTGTTCATATACTGATAAATCAACAAGATTCTCAGCTAAAGCGGTTTTATTAATAAAAGGAAGATATTCCTTTACTGTTAAATTATTCTGGATAAAATTATTTTTTGCTTCAATAGTTTCAAGCACATTATATCTGTTTACAAATTCCTTAATTTTCATATTTTTCAATCTCCTTTTTATCTTATAATATTTATAGTTATCTCTGTTCGTGGATTAGTTTTGTCTACATAACATTCTAATAATAATGATTTTACATGTTCTGAATCATCATCTACAATAAAACCACTTTCTGAAAATCCATCCAAGATGAACTTTATAATAGAATTATCTACGTCATGTCTTCTATTTGTTTTATAATATGTTTTCACTTGGATATCACATTCTTCAATATGTAGGTTAGTATAACCTTGATTATCAATAAAGTAGCAAATAAAATCTTTCCACTTTTGTTTTAAAGCATTCATCATGGGTCGTTTCATTATCATCCATTGATTTATCGATTCATGATAAGGATTTGCTATGGGCTTTTTTGATGCTCGTGGATGTTTTTTAAAGTAGTATTTTTCATAATCCTCTAAACTAGAGTTATCTATAATTAGTTTTATACTTTTCGTTTATTTTCACTTCCTTTTGCCTAATAAAATAATGAATATTACACTTAAATCTCTAAATGTTTTTTCGTTTATTTATCATCTTAATTTTCTATCACACCATTTTTTATAAACTTCTGTTGTATCTTCTTTTAAGAATACAGCAACTAAAATAATATTATCCGTATCTTCGTCAATGCTAGTATACATATCCGTTGGATATACTCCATTTTTTATATATAATAAATATTGTTTTGGATTAACTATCCTTACAACTTCGTGCATAGAATAGTCTCTCGGTTTTAAATTTGTTTTTATCATTCCTTTTTACTCCTTAATTAAATAGCGTAAAAAATAGGGATTACAACATTGAATAGTGGTATGTTATAATCCCTTAATTAAATCACTATTCAACATTACTCTCGGTATTTTCTTCACCTTTTGTAATAATATTTTTATTAACAGACTTAACATCTGTCTTAATCTTTTCTTTCTTAACTACCTGTGTTTTTGCCTTCATAATAGAAGCAATAGACTTTTTATAGCTTTCACCAAAATTATCCTTGTTACTTAAATTTAGCTTTTCTAACTCCTTTTTTGCTTCAATATCACTCATAAGTCCATCTTCATATGCGGAAGTAACACTATAAATATCTCTACAATTTTCACTGCAATAAGCAAAATAAAAAGTAGGCTTATTTCTATCTTCTGGATTGCAAACGGGACAATAAGAATACTGAGTATGGCAAACACAACAAGTTCTTAAATCGTTTTTATTCATCTATTCTTAACTCCTTTAATATAACAGAAGGGTGGCGTTAAACCACCCTTTATATAGTTATTATGAATATTAAACTTCTTCTTCCTCATCGATAAAGTAGATTTCAACCATATCCTGAGCTGTAGCACATGCATTAGTAAGAATTGAACCCTTATAATCCATAGTCTGTGAATCTCCACCCTGAAGAGCAAGACTTACTTCTGGACTTGGGATAAATGATGGAATGTGGACGATACAAGCACGGAAACTATTGACATCACACTTGTCAGCTGCAAGAGCCTTAAAGTATAATTCGTGAGCCTTTGGATACTTATCACCAGAAATTGTAATCTTAGCACCACTCTTAACATTCTTCTTGAACTTAATAAGATACTGAGTTTCCTCTGGGTCTGTTGGTGGTGTTAATTTGTGGTCAGTTTCTGTATCTACCTTGAATTCTGTAGCAGAAGCAGCTGACCCCTTAGTATACGCCTTTCCGAGAGAGCCATTTGCTGAAAGAGCATTTACAATGAATGAATCATCAACTGCATCTGTAATATCTAATGTTTCACCTGCTTTTACAATCTTAAAGATAGGCATAACAATTGCATTAGAATCAGAAGCAATTTCAGCGCCTGTAGCAGAAATAGCTTCAATTACAGAAAGATTCATAAATGCATTAGTAGCTGTAATCTCGCCATTCTTGCCTGTATACTTTCTGTAGATTAAATTTCCATCCTTATCCTTGATATCTGTAGAATCAGCAGTAATATCAACAGTTGCATTTGTCAACTGTGTAAGTGCATAAAGAGCCTTTGTCTGTGTAGCACCATAACCGAACTGTAAACGGTCAATAATTACGTCACCTAATTTAAATGCCATAATATAATTCCTCCTTAATATTATTTTTGTATTAAAAAAGAGCGACTACAAATCGCTCAAGTTACTAAAGTTATATATTTAATTCCCTCATGAAATTAAATTGTTCTTTTGGAACTTTAGACATATCACACATACCCGAATACATTCCACCCATTAAAGCACGAGTAGATTCATATATCTGTAATCTCTGTACAGAATCCATAAACTCATAAATTCCGACATCTCTAAGTTCCTGTAATTTATATTTAAAACCAGGATGATTTATACAAGCTGATATAAGCGGTAAAAGAGAAGAAGTATTCTGAGCTTCTCTTTGTGCAAAATTCATTCTGTCTTCATCTATCATCCATTGTTTTGTTGTCTTTCCTTTTGCTTTTTCTATTTTTGGATGGATATTAAGCAAGGTTCTGATATATTCAGCTATTTCCATATATTCGGATTCTCGTAAATAAAAATCGTTTTCATGGTCGTATAAGCATAGTTTAACTTCTGTTGAACCTTCGTCTTGATATGGCTTCAGTTCCATATATTCAATTTTATAGTCTGGAAATAATAATCGAACAGCTGAGTTATCAATAGCAAAGATGCTTTTAAGCATATTAAATACTTCAATATCCTTAACTTTGCACCAATCTACTCGCTTTGGTAAATCCCATAGTTTTACACGAATAGTAGTAGAATTATATAGAAAAGGGGAAAGACCTATATAAAATTTTGATTCACCCATTGTAAGAATATCACCTATAGTCGGCTGTGCAATTCTAATTCCTTTAACGAAATAATCTTCCTTAAAGTACATTTTGAGTGGATCGAAGCTATATTCTTGTTTGTCTTCTTGTTTCTTTTGTGCTTCAGCTATTACCGCCGCTTGAAGCTCATCTAACATATCAGTGTTTTGCTGTGCTATAATATCACCACCTTAACTGATAGTTTACCATTTGAGATTGTCCACCATAAGGTGTTTGAACTTTACTATTCAAATCTGTAAGTTGGAACACAAGGGTACGAGTTACATAATTAGTATCTGTTGTGGATTCATAATTTTGTACAAGATGTGTTTGCATACCAAATATATTCGACCATGCAAATCGTTCTCTTAATATGGAAGCAATAAGGTCATGTCTTGGAATACCAGTATTTTTATCCATACGATCATCTCCGTGCGAAAAGATTGTAAAAGTAACCTGTGTTTCTTTTAATCCTGGCTGATGTCTAACTGTATCTCTAAATCCTACCTGATAACATACATAACACTTAACTGTTGTTTGTGTATCTGGAATAAATAAAAATGGACGTATAAGAGAGTTGCTACCAAAATACCTGTCCCATTCTCCAAGAGGTTCATATTCTTTTGTCTCTTCATTCCATTCCCAATTAATATTTCCATCTTCATCAAATAATTCAGATTCTAATTTTTTATCATTGAGAGCGTATAATAGACATGGGTTTGATAACAAAGCATTCTTAATTTTTTGTTTATATAGAATTACATCATCGTCAGGGGTAGCTCTATATGCACGAAGCTTATTTAACAAATCATTCTTTGTAACTAATTTTTCAGCCATATAAACATCTCCTTATTCAATTAGTTCCAATTGCAAAACTTCTGACTCAATAGCTTCATCCTCTATTGTGACTACACACTTAATAGATAAAATCTTATTGAGAACAGAGCTGTCACTAGGAAACTTTACTTTCATCTGATTAAATTCTGTACCATTTCTCCAAGCCACTTTATCTGTCCAATCTTCATCACCTATACTACAAACCCATGTAAACTCCGCATCCACATATTCAGTTGTAATATCTTCATTTGAATCATTGAATAAATTTACAGTGAGAGATTTATAACTACCACCAACTTTGATTGTGGAAGTTGAAGTTGAGATTTTGGCTGCAATAGAAGATAGAATAGGGGGCGGAGTAGGTGGGTCAGTCGGAATGATTTCAGAACTGAAATAATCAGCCCACATACCAACAATATTTCCATCAGAATCTTTTTCGATATAATCAGTATGTTCATTCCAATAATTCTGATAAAAAGTAAGAGTTTGAATTCCAAGTGGAGATGCGTTTTCAAGCTTAGTTAATGTCCACACTATTGGGTGTTTAGTATTCGCTGAAATTACCATTCTCATATTTTTGTTATCTTCTTTGGTATACCAAAGATTTTCAGTTATAGGATTAAGTGGCAAGAATGCTTTTGACTGATTATCTGGACGTGTAAAATTGTGGTCACTGTAGACGCCAATAGTATCAGTTGTGTTACTTTATTGATTCGTTAAGTCAATAAAGATAAAATTATAAAAGACGGCAATCTACTTATTAATAATAAGGAGAAGTGGTTTGTGAACCACTATCCCATCTAGTTAACTATTTTCTATTTATAATTTTATTTTCTCTATGTCTCCATAGAAGGTCAGAGCACATCAACACCATATCATCAAAGAATGACTTAGGTGGTTTCCATTAACTCACTTGAGTCTTTGCTCGTTGAACGTTCCTCTATTCGAGGCTTCGCAGCTGATTATTATTTGTTAATAGCACTTAGCACCAATGTTATATTGGTTTTTATTTCAGCATATGCCATCCAATTACTTTTTTCTGTCTTTCGACAACGTTCACACTTAGGCTTATTTCATCCTTATGTTGTAGTGTAATTGGCATTGTAAACTTCCAGCATAAGAAAACTTTCGACACACTGTTTCCAGTATGAAGCGCATACATTTTACGATTTCTGGCTTCTATTTACACCCCACATTTTTCGCTTATAGATGTTATTGCCGTCCTTTTCGATCCACATAAACTGATAATCAAGCGGCAAAATGAGATATTTTGGAAATTGATTTGCTAATTCTCGTTCACAGATTAACCACTTTCTATAAACTCCTCTATCGTCTGGTAAATCCAGCATCATTCCAATCGGAAATTCAATCCCATACCTTTTGCGGTATTCTGTTTCAAAATAATACAGTTCATCGTCTTCCTCAAACTCAAGTTTTTGGGAGGGTCTGAATTGACAATAGAACTCTGGTTGGTCTTGGTCTAGTGAAGAATATGATTTTACAATCAACTTTACATCAATACGAGTTTTTATTGTATTTTCGTAAGTCATATGGTCTTTTATATCTGGTTGGTCATCGTGCATATAATCATAGATATAACCAACTTTAGATTGTGGGTCGTTCCAAAAAGTTTCCTCCATTATAAAATCAGACTGTTCCTTATAAATCTGACCAATTGTTTTTGCATTATTTGTTTTGGCGTTAGCGATACGCCTAGCTGTTGATAGACTTGGCATACGCATCACCCTCCTCAAACATCTGTTTTATATATCCGTGAGAATCTAATATTTCTCTACGAAAAGTACCATAATGAAAATTATCACTTGCAACTTCATTTCTTGCGGCTTGTAATGTTGACATTAACTTGACCATAATTTCATTGTTGTTAAATAGAGTATGGACACCGCCAAAGTTTTCAAGCAAGTGATCAAAATATACAAGGAAAGCTTCGTCATTCTCGAAAATAGTTTCCTCTATTGTGTTATCCTTATAGAGAAGAAGCTTGTGTATGTCATTGTGCATGGCATTAGCAGCTTCTTTGATTTGCTTGTTTGTAAAATAACCGTAAATATACTTCATAGGTTAGGGCTCCGAGTTGATATAAGAGTTATACATATAACCATAGTCACGTATCATCTTATTGAGTTCTGTCTTCATACTGTCAAGACGATCTATCATATTTTTATGATTGTCTAACAGTTTCTTTTCTTCCTTACCGCCTATCATTACAGATGTATGCAAAATAGAATCCACCTGTGGTTGTAACCATTCAATAGTCATACCAAGGATAAGTAAGTCTGTAACAAAATCAATGTCAGATGCTTCATCAACTGAATTATTCAGAATAAAGTCAATCTGTTGGATTTCATCATCTAAGACAATAGAAGAGAAGAGTCTGCGAACTCTCGGTTTTCCAATTACGTTATGTAATCTTTCTGTATATATCTCAAGCAAATCATTTTCATTTAAAGATAACTCTTTAGGATCGTTTACACGACCTCGTGTTCTTGAAAACACGGTTTCATATGGAAGTAACATTGTGTACCTCCTTTAATTAACCCTGTGCTAAAGTCAAAAGAAGATGCGTATCAAAGATTTCATCAAGGGCTTTAATTTTCTGTACTGAATCATACTGACCACTCATAATACGAGAAGCAGCAAGACCTTTAACTGCGTCTAAAGCACCACTAGGAAGCTGTGCAATAGCATTTCTCATCTGTGTAACTGGAAGATTCAAAATATCTACTAAATCACCTGTAGAAAATAATGAAGTATACAAGTCGTTCAATTCTGGATACTGTGTTAAAAACTCATCATCTTCAATTACAAAACGTGGTCTAAAAACTGAAGGTCTATGGGCACGAATCATATAAACTAAATCCTGATACTCAACTTCCTCAACATCGCCATAATTTGCCCACTGATAAAGGATTCCACTTTTATCACCAGTTACATATAAACCGCCACTTGTAATTGACTTGCATGGAATAACATCTTCCTTGTTATATGTTTTTACTTTATTTACCTTTGTTTCTGCCTTTGTGTTTTCATCATCTTTTACTTCAGCTACATTAGTTGTAGTTGTTGCTTTTTTCTGATAAGCCATTTTTATTTTCCTTTCTATCCATATAAAATAGGAGAGTACCTTGTAGTACCCTCCTTGTATTCATATTATTTATTAGGCATCAAGATCCCACTCACCAAACTGACGAGTAATAATTGTAGCGATACCCATACGTCTCTGAGCCTCGTATGTCTGTGTATCATCCGCATTATCGCCAACCTGAGTTACTTCAAGAGTTGTCTCACCGCCATCAATAAACTTAACAGGCTTATAATCAATTACAGGGAAGATCAAAAGCTCTGTAGAATCAACTAGCTTCTCAGCAAGTTTGTTATCCTTGAATCTCTGTGGAATCTCTAACAGAGTTGTTCCCTCATAAGAACCAAGAATACCTGTCTCACCAATAACCTTCTTCTGATCCTCAGATGCCCAATCTACATCACAAAGAGCATTAAGTTTTTTAAGTGCAGTCTTTGTACCCATGATTACAACTTCGCTAACATCATTGGCTGTTGCTACATTAGAGATAATCTCATCAAACTTATCCTTCTTAGCCTTATCAAGAGCACCAGTACCCTTAAAGCCTTCAGTAACCTGAAGCTTCTTTGCAGCATTGATGAACTCTGCATAAAGATCACCCTGAATCTTATGTGTATAAGCCTTTGCTACAGCACTAATAAGTTCAGACCAATCCTTTCTACCTGTAAGGAAAAGACGGATATCTCCACCAACCTTTACTGCATATCTGCTAGTAGGCACAGTATAGCTTGAGCCAGAAGCAAGTCTCTGCAATGTGTAATCATGAATATCACCTGCTACCTTTGCAACATTAAGGATAATATCTTCATCTGTCCAGAAGTCAGTTCTATCGCCATCGGCAAGACTTCTTGTTTCAACAAAGTTATTAAAGAATTCATTATCCTTAAAACCATACTCGACTTCCTGCTCGATAATTTCCTCAATTACCTCGAAGAACTCTGTAGCTCTTTCAGACTTTAAAGCTCTTTTAATCTGCTTTTCTGTAGACTGAGCAGAAAGACCAAGCATTTCAAAGCAAGCTGTTCTTAAAGCATCGTTAGCTTCTGCCTTGCCAATTCTCTTATCTTCGTCATAAATATCACGACCTAACGCAAGGTCAAACATTAAATTCTTAACTGTATTTTCCATAATTATTTGTCATCTCCTTTCCTAAAATTAAGCCACTGTCATTTTCTTATCAGCGACAGCAGTAATAACTGTTGTTCCAACAGTAGGTTTCTGCGAGAATGCATCTTCTGAGAATTCCCAGATATCACCCTCGAAAATTGGATATGCTCTAGCTTCCATAGATGCTGGAATATAGAAGTTTGTTTCCTTCTGAAAAGTCTTGTTGTACTGTTCCTCAATTACAGGTGGGTTGTAAACGATAAGTGCCTGAGTTGTAGGAACATCTTCTGTAAACTCAACGTAATAATTACCATTAGCAGCTCTATCAACTACCTTTGCCTTAACAGCGGTAGCATCATCACCTTCCTTATAAAGATCAAGAGATACATAATCCCCCTTTGTTACGATTGCACCATTCCAGAGATCGTCTGTGTGCTGAAGAGAATACATATGTCCCATTCCTTCTCTAGCTGCAACTTTTGCAGGATAGGCAGTTGGAAACTGTGTTAAATTAAGCTTAATTGCCATGAAATTTTCCTCCTTATTTTTTGCATAATAAAAAGCCGTACATTTTCTGCACGACTTCAAAAATAGTGTTTATTTATTTGTGATTATTTTGAAAGTGATTACTTTCTGAATAAGTCGCCATAACGACTTGCCTTAGATTTCTTAGTATTTGGATTTCCAAATAACTTCTTAGATATCTGTTTCTTTTCGCCACTTAATGCGAAAGTGCCAACAGATGCTACATGATCAGCAAAGATAACTTTTGCCTCTTTTTCAAGGTCTTCGAGAGAGTAGTTATCCATATTCTTCTGCAACTTAACAAATGCTTCATTTTCTGATAATACAGAATATTTCTCATCTGAAAGAATAGCTTTTCTCTGAGCGTGAAGTTCATTCTTCTCTGCATTAGCTTTGTATTCCACAAGAGCTTCATAATTAGAACGCATTGACTGCAACTCAGCAAATTCTGAATCAGTTAAAAGTTCACGATGAAGATTATATCTTTCGCCATCAAAAGCAACATTATCGCCATCTTTTGAATATTTCTGACCGTAAATTTTATCACCATTCCAATTCTCATATGTAAAATGTTCATCGTAAACAGCGTTAATAAAATACCACTCATCATCAGCGGATTCTACTGTCTCCAAAAGCGAATAGAGTGCATAGCGAACATCCTCGTGACTAATCTCGTATGTACGAATAAGTTTCTCAAAATTCTGATTATCTTCGCCATCACTATTATCAGAGTCTTCTCTGTCACCTTCATCATTGGAAGGCTTGTCAGAGTTGTCTTCATTTGTATTTGTGTCGTCCTCGCCAAATAATTCTTCAAACTTTGCTGTCAATTCCTTCTCTGACATTTCAGAATAGTCAAAAGTGATATCCTCAACAGTCTTATTATATTTGACTAAAAGTTCCTCAAATTTCATATTTTCGTCTTTTCCTCCTTCCTTCTGATTTTCGTGAACAGAGTTCTGTTCTGTATTATTGAAACAAGCAGTTTCTAATTTAGATAATCTGTCTTGTAATTCAATCATTTTACTTTCCATATTTTCAAACATACTGTTATTCTTAGCACTGAAATCAGCAAGTTTGATATTTGAATTTGCCATACCTGGCATGACATCATTTCCTTCTGGTGTTTTTCCAAGAATTGTGACTCCTGAAAAGAAAAAGTCTTCAATATCAAGATACTTATCCTTCGCATTATACGAGAGAGAACGGATCGACAATTCTACCGACACAGCACATTCTTCTTCCCTTGCCAATATCTCGGAAGCTTTACTATATTCTTCAAAAATATAGCCATCGACTTCACAATATGTTTTCTTTTTATCTTCATCATAAACAAGCTGTGCATTACATGATTCTGGAATAATACCAATCGGTACTTCGTCATAAACAATTTCTCCATCTTCTTCGTGTATATTATGCTTATAGAACTCATACTGACCATTGACTTCATGGATATAACCAAGAATAGGGCGGTTACTAAATGATGGAAGTGCCTTAGACATAACATCTTCAGATATGTTACTACTATTAAGATTGAGTTCTGTATGACAAGCTTGTAAATGAACAGGTTGTAGTCCTTCTGCATCATCACTTGACTTTGCAAAATTCACTTTTCCATGAACTTGCACAGTTAACGGTTCGCCTGTTTTTGAATAATCAAAATGTGTCGAACGCTGATATTTATTTGCATAGAAGTCATATAAATCTTCTATAAAAAGCAATCTTTTTGCCATTTTATCCTCCTTTCTTTTTATTTTTGGGGTATGAAAATACCACTCAGAAAAGAGTGGCTAAAATGTCAGCATATTTGTATACTGAATTTTCTGATTTGTATTATCAAAAGTGAGAGAGTGATTATTTAAAAAAGTTACCACATCTCCATCTTGAGATACCAATTCGAATCCCTCCGATAAAAGTTTTTCTTTTATTTCTTTATCAGAAGTGCGAATAAAATTGTATTTCTGCATTAGGATGCCTCCTTTTGATTATTTGATTGTGAAGATTGATTTGGAATTATTTTAGATTTGTCTGGTTGAGAAGGATCGGAAGCATAAAACCATTTATAATTTCCAGAATTATTTCTTAATTTTCTACAACATAAACTAATACTTGATGAGTTAGTTTCATCTTGTGCCGATTTAATAGTGCTATATGTTTTTAAAAAAATATCATCTAATGTATATTGATTTACTTTAACGCCTCTTCTAGTATTTATTTTAATATTACTAAAATCTTCTGTTGGATCATATTCATCTAAATATCTCCAAATCATAGGATTGCCATTTTTATCAACACCACAGTAGTTACGTTTTCGTTTACATGTGTTAGAAATATTTTGCAAATCTTGATTGGTATCTCTAGCTGCATCAGAAATACTATCATATTTCTTATTTGTTGTAATACATACAACTGGTTTTTCTTCTTCTAAAAAACCTTTTGATGGAATCCAGTGGCATAATTCTAATTCTGTCGCCGTTTTTAACCATTTAACAACCGAAGATAAAGAACAGTGTATTTTATCACTTATTTCTTGTGTAGATAGTCCCAAATTATAATAGTCTGCACAAATAGAAACAAATGATTTCACAGAGTATAATAAACATGATTCCCAATCTATATATGTTAAGTTAAAAATAGTAGATAAGTTTGATTGTAATATCTTATCTTTCAAATAATTTTTGTTAGTTTCTTTTGCGTCAATTTCAATATAATTTTTTATTCCTGATAATAATGCATATTCTCGCTTATTTTTATCATTTAATTGAATATCTTCCTTTTTTATTTGTTTACTATTCCAACCATCATAATGTTGTTTCCCTTGCATTTCAATAATTAAACTGAATGAAGGAATGTAAAAATCATATCTATAATTTTGACCTTCAATCATATACTCTGTTTGAAAATCAATATTTAATTGAGATAATATATTATACATAAATTTATTTGGGAAACTAATTCCATCTCCGCATTTATGACAAATTAATCCACGCTGATTAACATATTGAATTTTTTTATTTATATGTAGTCCACAACAAGGGCATTTCCACCACACTTTCTTTTGAGAACATTGTGAATGTTTATAACCATCATCAGGATCCAATAATAATTCCGCTTGTTTGGGATTAGTAGTCCACATATCATTAACACCAACATCAACTTGCCTACCGCTACAAACAGGGCATCCATTTTTGTTATATATCAGATTAAACGCTTTTGTTGTAAAATGATGACCATATTTACAATTGCAATTCATAAATGTGTCATTGCCAGCATAGAATGTATCAGTTGTAATCCCATTATCTATTTGTTTTAATTTTTCTTGAAATTGCTCGTTTGTTAACATAATTCGCCTCCATACTAATATTCTCCAAAATAAAAGTGAAGATTACTGTTTTTTCAATCTCCACTTACTAAGCAACTTATTTATATCTTCACAACTTTCAAAAATCCAATATTGTTTATGTGTTTTATCATGTGTTGCTTTTAATACATATCTCAAACCATTTTTCAGAAAGTAATCCTTTAATGGTTTAGAATAACAATAAAAATATTTATTCTCCAAAATAAAATCTCCTTAAACTACATTGTATTTTTTTCTGCTTCTTTGGTATTTTCTCCCTCTGTGGTAAGAAAATCTTTTTCTTGTCCACCACTATCATTAGAATTATTACCCGACTGAGTATAACTGCTTTGAAGTGGTATCCAAGAATTGTGTAATGAAAGTACATCATTTTCAAGAAACTGCATTCTAAGCACTTCCAATGGACTAAAGCCATCAAGTGCAGCTACTGCCATTTTGACTGGTATGCCATATTGTGCCGAAGTAATTAACTCTTGTTTCTTTTCATTTTTCATCCAAGGGGAAGTTTCAAGATATTTGACCTTTGCAGGATTTGAAAGATTATATGTGAGATGACGATTAATCCAAGTTTCAATTTCACCAAGAAGAGGTTTGAGTGCGTTTTCCATATCTGCAATGATATGGGCACGATAGATAGTAGTACCTGTCTTTTCATCATTTAATACTAAAGAACCACCAGATATTTTAAATAAATTACTCATTGATTTATCAATCATATCTGTGTCATCAGTAGTAGTACCTTTAAATTCGATTGGTTCAATCGGCATAGGAGAGATACAAGCAGATACACAATCAGGTAAGGACGCTTCAAATTTACGATAATATTCTAATGCTGTAGAAATATCAATCTCAAATTCATCTGGGTTGTCACTTCCTTGCATATGTTCAAGACGAGCAACAAGAAGTTTATATATTGATAATTCGTCTTTTACTGAAACCAAGGATTGAAGGTCGATAGTGTCAATTAGATTCTCAAAAACTCCTATATATGGTGGAATACAAAGCATTGGATCATCTGTTCCGATTTTTATACAAATAGTTCTTTCGGGATCAAGTTCCTGCCATTTCTGAGAAGTATCACTACTATAAGCGTTATACTTGGTCTGAAATTCAGAATCCCAATATTCAAGATAATCCTGTCTCTGTTTGAAATAACTAAAATCAAATGCGAAATTATATGAACCATCGTTGTTAATAGAACTGATTTTACAATACTCACCATCAAGCAAATGAATGAAAAATCCTGTGTCATCCTCATATATATATCCATATGCTGCGTCCTCAATCCATGCTGTTATAAGCATTTTATATACTTCTGAATTAAGGTGCATGGAGTCTACTTTTACACAAGTATCGTAATAATCTTTGAGAACAGAAGTAGTATCATTCTGCTGAGTAATATCAATATTTGGTGAAATTACCATAGCAGTTAAGTCTACTTGATGTGCATTGTAATGAACTAATCGTCTATATGGTTGAGAAACCCTATATAGGAATCTACTTAAATTACGAAGTCTATTTTCATTTGAATAAGGGTTCTGCATATATGTACGCAAATTTTCCTTATTGTAAATGGTATAACTTCGTGTTTCTGTTTTATTAAGATTTAACAACTGCATAGCTTGATTTGTTTTAGCAAACAATTCTTTGCGATATTCTTCTTTGGAGAGTTGTCGCATTTCAGCCGCAGTTGTTTTATTAGTAGAAGAAGAGTTATTCTTCCTCGTAGTTGTATTAGTTTTAGCAGGTGCATTAGCATCCACTTTCTTTGTTCTTGGCATTTTGGTAATGCACCTCCCTTTAATTAAACATACTGAATCTACGTCCTTGTCTTATAGGAAGCATATTCAATAAAGCTTGTGTATCATTATTTTTTGGTTTTAATTTAACACCTAAATCTTGAGCTATTTTGAAATTGTATTCTAGTGCCGAGAATCTATCTTTTCGCATTCCTGGTTTTTCAACAATTTTAATATTTGTACCTTTTATTTCATGATCAAGATTGATAAGTTCATTTACCATCAAAGATGTCTGTATATATGGTAACTTTAACATAACTTGTTCTTTAGATGTCATCTTTGCATATCCACGAATTTTCTTAACTAATTCATCAGCTTCAAATTCAGATGTTAAAAGATTAATAGAACCATTCTGAAATCCTGCACGTAATGCAATAGCTGCTTTAGTATTAAAATCAGCAGTAGCCTTAATAGACCAAACAACTTTATTGGCATTACGAATTTTGCATCTATCGGCCATATTATCATCATTAATACAAGTCATCGCTTCATATGTGACAGCATATTCAGCATCATACTGAGGCTTAATTATAAAGTCATACACACCAATACCTTGACCATTAGTATCAAGAACTAAATCAGTACAATTAAATTGATAGAACAACCTCATAACCAAAATTCCTAATTCATCTGTCGTCATTCCTTCGTGAGTTTCTAAGTAGACAATATTTGAAATATAATCATTTTTTTCAGTCGGAATTGCAGAATTAATAATAAGTGCGGCAGCATCGTTATTGTGTTTTTTGCTTGCTAACAATGCTACATCGACAGATAATATTCGTTTTTCGTTTGTTGCTAACTCGGGGATTTTAATTTGATGATTACGATATATTTCAAGAGGATAGAATGAATTTCTAATTTTTCGTCTAGGTGATATATCATCAAATTTAAAGAATGCTCCATCTGTATCTCCATACCATTCTGCACCCATCTCCATTTTAAATGCAGTAGGATCAAAATCTGCTTCAGACATTTCATCCTCAACCTGTTCACGAGATAGAAGACCTTCTTTTATTGCTAAATTGTAAGGAAGTCCACAACAAAAGTATCGTTTTGTGTCGTCCAACATATTTGCATAATAAGCTTGTAATTTAGAATAGCTCCAATGGCTTTTGTACCACGCTGAACTCATATAGATTTCAGAGTTACGTTCAATGAGATGAGAATATTTAGGATTATTTAAATAACCAGGTGAACGTGGTGCAGTCAAGAATTTACGAAGAACAGTGTTGATTGTATTTAAATCAACCATCCTGAATTCATCAACCACAATTGTCGTTGCCCTGTTATGACGAGCGGAATCGTTAGAACTTACAATTTTTATCCAGCTTCCGTTTCTGAAGTCTACATGTGCATTATTAATAGAAGTAGATATATCAGATATTTCAGCACGAAGATTTGCAGAACCCCATCCATAATTTTTCATAAAATCATCATTTATCTTCTGAATTACTTCCAGCGATTGAGATTTATACCCAGATGCCACGCAGATCTTCGTCCCTGGATACAGAATACACCGTACAACGCAATATAAAGAAGTTAGCCATGTCTTACCAGAGCCACGACTAGCAATATACATAAAATTCGTACTTACCATCATCATGTATATCAAAATCTTTTGAAATAGCTTTAATTTTACGTTGAGGTACTGAAGTACAAATCGCTGGGGATTTTTTCTATAAAAAGCCGCCCAATAAGCGACTCCTTCCATAACACGCTCAGATTTTTCTTGATATACTTCTTGTAATGATTTTTTCTTTTCTTTTTTAGTAGCCAAAATTATTCTTCCTCTTTGCTACCAAAAATCTTATCAAATAAGATTTCACTGTCGTTTTCTTCATCATAAGAAGGTTGTTTTACTGCATATTTTGCCATTACTTTTTCGTATATATTTGAAAATCTGTTTTTAAGCCCAAGCATTTTAGAGGCGTGACCACGGTAAAAGGCATCAATATACGTGCCAATTTTATCAACGTCAGCAAGCTCAGGATCAATATCTGGGAGAGGGCGTGTTTCCTCATATTTTTGAATCAATGTACCCATTGTTTGAGCATCTGAAAATGTATCAAGAGTATTCTGTTTTGGCTTTAAATTACCAGTATCAAGCCATTGTTGATATGAATAATCTAAGTCCTTCGTAGAAGCTCCTTTTTTAATAGCATTTCGTTTCATAAGTTTTAGGATTGATAAATTTTGAAATGTTTCTTCTTGTGCCTTTTGTGAACAATCATAGCGAGAAATCCAATCTTGATATTCATTTTCAAGAAACATTAATTCCTCATTGTTATAATTTCCAAATCTTTTCCTTGCAGCCCGCAATGTCTTTTGCACAATTTTTATATCTTCTTCTGGATTATTTTCTATATCATCAACAGAAAACTCAGAATCTTTATATGACGTGTTATTATATTGTGGAAGAGAGGCTACCATAACAATAAGATTTTGTACGGCTGTTCCACGTACTTTTTCACCAATGCCTTCATTAATTGCCTGTAATTGTGCATTGTAATCACTTTCACAAAATTTCCAATCAAGTTGCCTAAAAGTGTTAATTGTCTTTTCCCTGTTATCAGTTCTAATACCAGTTTTAGGATCTACGTCAGTACACAAATCTAAAATACAAGCCTTACATGCAAAATGCTCAAATCCGCTTTTACTTTTGTTAGATTTATAAAAGTTTCCATTACCTTTAGTTGATTTCCATTTTCCACAATGAGGACAATAGATATAATCCAAATCTAGTAAATGGTTGTAGTCAATGGCTAAATCATGATACGCACCTTTTACATTATTTACTGTTAATTTCTTAACTTCATCGTCAGTTTTGGCTTGTCTTAAATTAGCCATTGTTTCACCTTCTTTCCTTTTATTCCAATAAATTAAGCACTTAGCTGTAAACCAAGTGCTTTGTTCAAAATATCAGTTATATTTTTAATATCCCAATACCATATTTCTAATAATGTTATATTATTTTTAATTGCATAGTCTCTTTTTAATTGGTCATGAATTTTCTGTACTTTAAATTTCTTTTCACCGCCAAAATATTTTATAGGATGTTCATGTTGTTCTCCTTGAAATTCGATTAAAATATTATGATCTGGTAAATAAAAATCATATGGTAACATTCCATGATTTTCTCCTCTTAAATCTTCAAATGTCTTTTGAGATATGAAGTTTATATTGTTTTTTCTCAAATAATAATATATACGTGTTTCACCAATTGACATATTGCAAATCGGACAATTCCCTCTTGTGAATAAACGATTAGGAGTACAAACAAATTCATGTCCACATGATTTCTTATAAAATTTCATTTTTCTATTAGCACGAAAATAATCTTCAACAGGTACAATATCATCATCAAACATCTTTTTTAACCTATTATTAAATAATTCAGTATTTGCAATTGTTGCATTGCATACTCTACATCCATTTTCTAATAAACTATGAGCTTGTTTATTCATATGTGCTCCACAACAGTTGCACGTTGCAGAAATGTTGTTACATAGTCCTGTGAATTTATTATGCAGATCAAATTGTTTTGGATACTTATTTTCTAATTTTTCGCAAAATTCTTCATGTGTCATTTTGTATTTATTTGTACATTTAGGACATGATACTCGATTTGATTCAAGAATATTAGATGGAGTAGAATACCATTCATATCCACATGATTTGCATCTGTGTAAAATAGGAGTAAAATTATTTTTATAATCTTCTAATATTTCGATATTTGTTTTGCTTAATTTCTCTTTATATTTGTCACCATATCTATTTTTATATAATATTTTCTTTGCAGACTTTGAACAATTAGGACAATTATGTACACCATAATTTCTTTCCCATTCCAGTCCACATTGATGACATAATAATTTTGATTTCTTCCCATATCCATTAAATTCAATTACATCAATGTAAGGATATGATTTGTGATAAATTTCATTAATTTCTTCAATAGTTCTTTTTCTCATAACATTTTCTCGCTTTCCACTCGCAAAATAACAACATTAAAAACAGAGTGAGAGAGTAGTGCGAGTATCTACTATACCGAAGCTCATGACTTCTTCAGTTTCTCACTCCATTAATCAGTCACGTTCCACCGACAGAACATCAAACGCCAACCGTTTATGACCACATGTATTTATTCTCTTTTTTACATAACAAAAAAGAGCCATCTCAACCAATGAAACAGCTCTTTCCATAAATCCAATATTCAATTCAATGCCTTTCTCATTGTTTCCGCAGAAACCGAGCTTTCACAAACCAATAATTACCACACATGATATACATTGGTACAACTGCCGTCCGCAAACGCTTGTGGGCTATTATAATTACTCATTATTATCAGGAATTTCATCCTTCTCAACGTTAACAGTCACGCCAACACTATAAGTTACATCAGATATAACTCTAATATTTTCATGACCAATCTGCTTATCCAGTTCAGCAATAGTATTCTGCAACTCATTCACATCTTCAGTCTCAAATTCTGTAAAAGTAACTGTTGAACCTGTAACAGTAGTAGAACCATATACTTCCCAAAGATTCTTTAACTTCGCTTCAGAGTTCTTAATCAAAATTTTATATTTCATATTTATTTCCTTTCCTAACGTAATTTAGCAGCCCTAGTTAGATTCGAACTAACGAATGCAGGAGTCAAATTCCTGTGCCTTACCACTTGGCGATAGGGCTATAGTAAAACTGCAACAACATATACATTGAAAGAATGGGGCTATATTTACCCAATTTTCTAACATTTTAAGACGAAAAACACATAATAAAATTTAATATTCCATAATATAGCAAAAAATGTTTGAGTTTTATTAAATATAGTGATATAATGACCTCATCAAAGTTTAAAGGAGGTATTAATTATGTTTACAGGATTTAATGTAGAGATAGAATTTTCATGCGAAACAACATATAACAAAGAAAAATATTATGATATAGGGTTAAAACAGTATGATAAATTAAAAAAAGATATATCTACAAATATATCAAATTTAATTAATAATGATAAAATTGATGGAGACGCTTTACAAAATTTATGGTTTCCAACAGATTTGTTTAAAACCAACAAATATATTTTTATTTCGCACTCTCACAAAGACGAGAAATCTGCTGTTGAATTAGCAGGTTATTTGCAAGAAACTTTTGGGATTTTATCTTTTATAGATTCTTGTGTTTGGGGAAACATTATTGATTTAAACAGACAATTAAATGAGTGCAGCTTAGACAAACTAAACTATTGTACTCATTGTCAATGTGCGCCTTTTTCTCAAAATTTAGCATATGTACATATGATGTTAAGTTCAGCCTTAATGACTGCCATTGATAAGTGTGAATGTATGTTCTTTTTAAACACTCCATCATCTATCAACATTCACAATAAAACTGAATCTCCTTGGATTTATTATGAACTAAATATTGCAAATATTATCGAAAAAAAGAGACCAATAGAGAAAAGAGGGAGAACTGGCGACGTTAATAACCTTCTATTAGAAAACGTTGAATTTACCGCAAATATAAAAAACATGCCTAAGCTTACATATAATGATTTAGATGAATGGAGAAAATGTTATGAATGGAAGATTTGCACAGACCCATTTGAAGCACTTTATAAAATTGCAAAAAAGTAGTAAAACAATGATACAATCGTTTAATCAAGAAAGACTACATAAAGAAATTGATTTAATACAATCTTGTATAAATCGTATGGCTAAAAATTCATTCTCGTGCAAAGGATGGAACCTTACATTAATTGCTGGAATATTTACATTGATGCCCATAAATAACAATAATTGGTATTTCGCATTTTTAATTATTTGTATTAATTCCTGCTTTTGGTTTCTTGATTCGTTCTTTTTATTACAAGAGCGTAAATATAGAGATAAATATGAATGGGTTATAAAAAAAAGATTAGAGGGAAACACGGATTTTCTTTATGATCTCAATCCTAATAATAAAAGAATGAATCTTAAACACAAAAAACAGAATCTATTTAAATCAGCATGTTCTTTAACTCTAATGTCTATATACGGAGGGATAACTGCTTTAGTTGTTATTTTTATTATAATCAAATTTAAAAAAGGAGTATAATTATGGGTAGAAAGATTTTTGTTTCCTATAAATATTGGGATTTCGATGTTTACCCTGTCCCAAAATTTAGTAAAATATGTCCAATTGCAAGAGACTATGTAACTTGGTTAGAGGACAAATTTAAAAACCGCTCAGAACATTTTTATAAAGGTGAGGGCGATGACGAAGATTTATCAAGCTACTCTGAAGATTATATTTGGAATAGATTGAAAGACAAAATATACAATAGTTCATTAACTATTGTTCTCATTTCTCCTAATATGAAAGAACCAAATAGATGGGAAAGGTCTCAGTGGATTCCTTGGGAAATTTCATATTCTCTTAGAAAAACTCAAAGAGGGAACACATCTAGTCAAAGCAATGCTGTATTAGCAGTAGCATTACCTGATAAAAATGGAGAATACGACTATATTAAAAATATGAATATGTTTTCTATTTTAAAAAATAATATGGCAATAGGGCGAATACCTCTTGTCTTTTGGGATGTTTTTAAATATAATTGTGACAAATATATAAACGAAGCTTACATTTGTAAAGACAATATCGCCGATTACAAAGTTCAAATTAACATTTAATAAAATAGAGCGGCGGCAAGCGATGAACTTGCACATCAAGTAGCAGTGTGCACCCCACTAAATGACTTTGGCATCAGGTTCGCCGCATAATATTTCCATCTCACTATTACCTTATTTATGGATGGTTGAAGTATTTCAACTTCACTCGCTGAGTCGTGTACTAGACCACTTTTCGAAGCTCTCAACTAATTCTCTCCTAGCCTGATACTGATATCACCTAAATCGGAAGGAACATTCATCTTGAATGCTAGTCAACTATCTTCTTGATAAGTAGTCAAAATAGCCTTTATTTTACGTTGCTACTATTTTCCACAACAAAATTTCACTCAAACAAAAAGACCGCTATAAAATAGCGATCATTTTATTTTAATTATTCAAATGATTCAACATCTAGTTCTTTAATAAACTCAACCAAAAGATTAAACATAATTTATCCCTTGTTTGCTTATTATAACTTTTGCTGTTCCATTATAAACAGTATCTTTCCATTGCATGGGCGTAGCGTTCTTTAAAGCATTAAAAGTAAAAACTGTTTTTCTATTACGTTGTGTTAATTTTGATGTATTTAATTTCTTGTATATCATTTCCATAAATAACCCCTCTTGTAAAACATTTTCTATGTATTTATTATAACATATATTGGGTAGTTTTAAAAGATTATTCATTAAATCTCAATGCTATCTTTGAGCTTTCTAACCTTAGAAGTATCTGTTTTGATATAATATTTCTTAGTGACATCTGTCCCAGCATGATTAAGCATAGTAGATACATCCTCTAAACTAATACCTTCATTTTTTAAGAGAGTTGCATAACTATGACGAAAATCATGAGGATGAAGCGTAGGTACTCCAATTATTTTACCAATTTTCTTGCACCAATCATTAAGCGTACTATTTTTAATTGGTTTATCTTCATCTGTATATGGGGTAATAAAGATTCTTCCGTGATCGTCAATATTATTGTCTTTACGATACTGAATCAACTTTTCAAGATAGCCTTTTGTCTCTTTGCTAAAGCTAAGTTCAACAATCTTTCCCTCCTTTTCGAGCACATCATTACAAGTTCTTTCATCAAAATCAATTTGTTTCCATTTAAGACTTGCAATAGCATTTACTCTCGCCATCGTGGTTAGAGAAAGAAAAGCATATGCCTGTAATTGAACATCACCATACTCCTCAAGTTTTTCACGCATTAACTGTACTTGTTCTTTTGTAAGATAGGTCTGTACAGTAATTGGTTGTCCTGCTTTTGGTCTATCAATAAATTCAGTAGGTGATTCTACAATAAGTTTCTTCTTGCGAAGGAATTTATAAAATGCAGATACAGAAGCCATAATACGTTTCTGCCTGTTTACATTGTTTCCTTGCTGCTTACGCCAATAATAATATTCAGTAATATCATCCTCGGTTGCTTCTAGTACAGATAAATTGAATTGATTATCATACATGTAAATAAACCACTGTTTAAGATCTGCGTTATAAGCTTGTATAGAGTTCGGAGATAAATCACGAATAGACATATCTATCTGATATTTTTGAAATAGTTTTAATGTTTCTGGATTTATATGTTCGAATTTTTCTTTGTCATATATTTCAATTCTTTTGCTTCGTTCTGCCATTTTATCACTTCCTTCCAATTAAAAGAAGTGAAATAGCAATAAACACTAAATCACTTCTTTGTCATTTATTCAATATTAATCTGATTTTTCTTTACAAGCAACTTTCTAATATATTCCAATCCTTTACGAGTGGCATAACTAACAGGTCTATAATTACCATCGGTACAAGGAGTTTCTTTTACTTTAAATAATCCCTGTTCCATAAATCTCTGATATGGAATATTTATATTTCCCTTGTAAAACATCACATCATTGTTTCTGAGAAATAAATATAATCTCTTTAATCCAATACCAAGTTCTTTAGCAACAGTGTTCATTGGTAGAAGACCTTCTGTACTCATAAGCGTGTCATAAAATTCTTTTAACTCAGTATTTTCAGCTTTTAATTTTTCATTATTATCATGCAACTCACGAATAACAAGAATTTTTGTCTCTTCGCTTAAATCAGGAAGATAATTATTTACAAATTCTTCTTCTCTATCTGTTTCTACATAACCACCTGTTTTGTTAACCATTGGAAGAACTTCATTTACAACCCATTTTCTAAATGGTTTGCACTTTTCTGTATGTGCTTCAAACATAAAATCATATAACTGATTCTCTGTTAAAAATGGTTGTCCATCGTGGACAACTGGCGTAATTACAGCATTCTTGACAGTTTTATCAATTCTTTCTGTTCTTGCATACTGCTTTCCTTTAGCAGTTTTTACATATCCAAGTGCCATGCCAGTTGAATAAAGTTCAAACATTGGAACTCCATCAATAATCTCAATAGTTACATCAGTTACTTCAAATTTCTTTAAAATTTTGTTTTCTTTTTTCATTTTAAATTTCTCCTTTTCTAAAAAATATCTTCTAGTAAAAGGAGAGGGCAGGTAATTATCCTGCAAGTCTCTCCGCTAATTAGTGCGATAGGAGTATACCCTATACATGCGTCTCACTAACGAAGGTAGAGATAGGAGAGTATTAACCATCCTATGAACTCTTTATCGGATTATCCATCCGACCTCATTTATACATTCTCTGTTTATTTCGCTATAAACATTGAACATTATTACATCAGTTTGGAATCGAACCAAAAATCAAATTCAAACAATTTTGTGTTACCATTACACTACTGATGCGTTTTTCTTTTGTCTTAATCCAGTCTTGTATGCGTGAATAAGATTTTCACTATATGTACACCATTCCAGATTTTCAACATAATTATTAGTTTTATTCCCATCTATATGGTTTACACATTTCTTATTCTCTATATTTTCTATGAAAGCCATTGCAACTAATCGATGGACATCTACAGTCTTCCTCTTGCCATGGTCATATAAATTAGCCGTAAGATATTTTGTGTGCTTGTTAAATTTAAGAGATAAAATATTTTCACCTCTTGCAAAACTTTTTACTCGTCCATAATTACTAATCTGATATCTACCTTCATATCCTGCAATGTCTTTCCAGATTTCACCCTTAATCTCAAGAATTTTTTAAACCTTCTTTCAATATATTGAATCTCACACTGCTAAAGCAGTATGATTCTTGGGAACCCTTTTGCCGAGAATATTTTCTAAGCTATCCCAATTGTTTTCATTTTTATATTCTCTGTTTATTTCACATTTGAACATCGAAATTAACGACTTAAACAAGACTCGAACTTGTATCTTTTTCGTCAGTGGCTTTCACACTGGTGTCTGCGGTTTTACCTTGAATGCTTTACCATTAAGCTATTAAGCCATAATAAAAGAGTGCGCAGTATTTACCACGCACTCCCATATTTAAAAATCAAATCTTAACTTTTCGATTAAATCTTCAACATCTAAACCATTGCTATTGTAATAAGAATAAGAAGAATGTCCATTATCTGTATGTTTTGTTATTGCAAAGCCACAAATATTGCCATCTTCGTCTTTTAAGATTTCTGCCGCTTGATTATGTGCTTCACAACAATCGCAACAACCACAACAAGCATCATCGTCTTCTTCAATATTTACCTCATAAGCATCATCTGTGTCAACAGTCTGAATTACCTTTGAGCTACAATTATCTAAAATAAAGACCTTAGAAGCACCACAGTTATCATAATAGATACCTTCTTTATTTCTAGCTAAACTCAACCAGAGTTCGTTGTCATAAATCATTAATACATATTCACCATTGTAGCCGTCAAAATCTACAGGATGGAATGTATCAATGGACATACATTCATAACCATATCTGATTAACTCTGCAAAGATTTCTCTCATTTCGTCATATTTTGCAATAACTGTTACATCATTTAATGGGTCTTCTTTTGCAATGTCATGTATTGTATCTACAATATATTCACAAAAATCTTCTACACATGAGAATTTTAATGTTTCCAAATAACTCACTCTCCTAAATTAGATATTCTTAGCACTCTTATTCATCTTGAATGTGATTTCTGAGTGAGCTTCTGTGTGCCATGGCTTTTCAACTCCACCAAGCTTAGAAACACCACTCTTTTCTGGAACATTCTTTACAGAAAATGCACCAAGTCTACCAAATGGAATCTTTTCTTCCTTATTAGCTGTAAGATTTTCTACAATCATTGTTTCAAATGTAGAGAGAAAAGCTTCTGTTTCCTTCTGATTGAACTTCTTATTAATTTCTAAACCTGCAAATACGTCGTTTACTCTTTCTGTGTATTCTCTAATTAATTCTAACTTTGTCATAATTTTTTTTAATTCCTTTCATTCTTAATAATTTTTATTTTTTTGTTTACAAAAATAGAGAGTAGCTGCCAATCTGGTCAACTCTCTCATAACTTTTACGATTTTTTGTTTTAAAACACGGTTAATCGTGAACCAATATGGCTAACATAAGTTATTCTCGTTTATTAATGCCAGTCGAGTTCTGGTCTAGTTAAATTTTACATCATACAGGCAATCTAATCCATTCTTTGTAACAACAGAAATGGTTTGAGATGGCTTAGTATGTAATCGTAAATCTAATGCATAATTATCTGTTCCTGATAGTGTTCCACTTTCTATTACTTTAGTATTGTACACGGTCGTTAACCCATTTTTGTGTCTATGACCGAGATACACTAAGGATGGACAAGTCCCAAATAAAAATGTAAATTTCTGTACGACATTACTAGGAGAATCTTTATCTCCATGTGAACTCATAACAATATTATTTCTCACGGTGAACATGGCGATAGATTCCTCTATTTCGTTTTTATAAAATTTAATATTGTCAAAATTCTGTAATTTTGCTTCCAAAAATGGAATAGCAAGATGGTCGATGTTTTCTCCTTTTAAAGAATCTTCTTTTTTAGGAGAAATACGAGAATGGTTGCCTGGACAGATATATACATTTACTGTATTAAAATGATAACTTAATTCAGCTAAGAATTGAGAAATATAATTCGTAACACTCAAAAACTGTTCGATTAAATTTTGATTATTCTCAATTCTTAATTCATTATGAATAATTCCTGAAACCAATTCAGATAAAATTACGTAGGCATTTTCTGAACCATGTCTTAATTGAACCTCAAAAATCTTATCAAGATACTGATTAAATCTATCTTTTAATACATTTTCGTCAAATTTATTGAAATAATTATCAATTTCAATTCCAGCGTGAATGTCTGTACATGAGATAATTAAATCATTGTCTGTTTTTAAAACACCAGTAAACTGTTTTGATTCATCATATAAAAGAGGGGAACTCTGATATTCTAAAATATTTCTAATTACCTGCTCTTTATAACTTTCTTTTCTAGCTTCTTCTCGAATTACACGATTTAATTCATTTCTTTCATCACGAACTTTCACTCGTTCTTTCTGTAATTCACGCTTCTGATTTTCAAGTTCTTTAAGATATTTGTCATCGTGTGATGAATCACTCTGACTTTCTTTCCACTTATAATATTCAGACACAAATGCAGAACCTACAAGAGGTGGTTGTGAACCTTTACGAATCGTATCAGGATTAAACTCAAGACCATATCTAGCACAGATTTCCGACCAGTCATCGTCAGAAATATGCTGTACCTTATTTGAACAATCTTGTAACAATTGCTCATACCTGTCTGTAGTTAATTCATACTTTTTTAATTCTTCTTCAATATTAAACAGTTAATAACACTCCCTTAATCATTAGTGGCAGGAATTTCATCGTCCTGTTTAATTGTAAGAGAAATACCTTCAACTTTATCCCAGTCTTCAAGTAACTGTCTTAAATTGTAAGTCTTACAATCGTCCTTATTGTATTCTGTAATCGTCATGTCATTTAAGTCTATCGTAGCGTTCTTAAATGTAGTGCTTTTACTTAACTTTGCCATTTAAATCTTCCTTTCATTCCATCTTTAATTATGCAAATTTTGAATAGCTAATAATATTTTCTCTGTATTTATTAAGAGCTTTCATTGCCTTCTTGTCTTCGACCAAGAAATAATGCTTGTATCTAGTATAAGTATGATTAATGAAATAACCAAGACCCTTGTCTCTAAGATACTTTGCTTCTTCTTTGCTAATATTAATAATAAAAATTCCTTCTTTCGTTTTTATTATGCCACCTGAATGACATTAAGCGCTATACGGGAATCGAACCCGTACCCTCAGTTTGGAAGACTGATGTTCTGCCGTTAAACCAATAACGCAAAAAAGAGTAGGGGATGCCTACTCTTCAAATAAGAGAATATATGAGATAACATTATGAATTTTAATTGTCAAAATATCCATTCAGTTTTCTATTGTAATAACGAGTAATTTTTGATTTTGTCCAAATTCTCGCATCACATTGGATATTATCATAAGTATGGATGTTTCGTTCTGGAACATAATTACATTCTAAACTCAATCCATCTAAAATTTTCACCACCGTATTTTCAGTGGGAGTAGTGGAAGATAAGTAGTCGAATATACATTTCTCTGCCCTCTTAAAAATTTTTCGGACTGTCGCTACTTTTATACCTTCCTTCTCTGCTATTTCTTTAATAATATTTTCCTGTGTAATTGTCAAATAATATTTTTCCTCCCATCTGCACGAATCCGTTTATAGAGCTATATCTTATTGGTATTATGATTTATACGATATATTGCTCTCCATATATAAACATTTGAAGTCTAATTTTCGACCACTGCCAATGGACTACAAAAAAATAGCACCATAAAAATAGTCCATACTCAATGGTCGAAAATTTTTTCGTTTGCTAAATCGACATACGCTTTTTTCTACGATATTCTCTATCGATTCTTCTTTTTTCTATAAGTTGACATTCTTTACACCTGTAAGTTTTTGTATCTTTTATGTCAATTTCAATCCATTTTCCACAATCAATGCATTGAATTACCTTTGGTTCTTTATAATTTAAGTTTACTTTTAAATTATTTACAACGTGTTGCCCATAACAAAACCAAAATAATTGTTTTGCTCTCTTTTTATTTTTATATAAATACTGTATCAACATATCCGAAATAACTTCATCAGAATACCCTAATACTGAAAACTGTTCTCTGATAGAGCAAGCTACATAATGAAGATTATCGATGTATTCATCTTTCATATTTACCATATAACGATATTTCTTATTTAATTCATCATATAAATCCGATACTTCTTTAGAGCAAACAATATTAGGATTTTTCATCATATTTTTATATTCTAAACTTCCGAGCTTCAAACCTCTTGTATTAATTGCTTTATTTGGAATACGGTTATATAATTTATTTACAAAACTATCATTTCGCTCACATACCTGTATTTTATCTTTGTCTTTAGCATACTCAAAAAAGGCAGGCAATTTTTGGTTTGTGTATTCTTTAATTTCTTCATTGATATTTTTAGGAAATTCAGGCTTGTATAACGTTTTGGCAAAATCGATAACAAAATTATTTTGGCAACATAATCTTTTTACACAATTAATAGCGTGTTCTTTTTCTTCATCAGTACCGTTAATAAAAACATCATTATTCCATATTTTTGAAATATTATTACTATATATTCCAATATTTCCACCTGTAAAAGCGGCATTTAATCCATCATAAATACTTTTATTATTTAAAATTCTTGGTTCTGCTTTTCGCATATTGTAATAAAGAGGAACAATCCCATTCATATTGCGTTCTGCAACACGAATAAAATCAGGATCTGCAACAACTAGCGCTTTATCTCCATCAACATCGAATTGGAGAATTTTACTAATTAAATCGTATGTACTGGTATATACAGCATTTGTTGTAAACCATTTTCTAAGCTTCTCAACTCTTTCTCCGTATGCTTTATTTGCAACATTAAATCTAATCGCATGTTCTTTGTATAAATGAGGACTTCTAAGACAATCGAGTTTATCATATTGTTTAAATAACCAACAAAATACCTCTTTATCGGCAAGCAAACCTTTTGGGGTTTCAATATGACCAAACCAATATTCACAAGCAGCGTAATAGTCTGGAAGAAGAAATGTATATTTACCATTTATTTCAAGTTTCCCGCTTCTATATTTCTTCAAAAGACTATTCTTAATTTCACGAATTATATCTTTGGCATATGTATCATTAAGTAAAGCTGGATATATTTTAACTGCCTTTTGAAAAGGTGTCATATTTGTGTTATATGGCGTTATCCCAAGAATATCTTTCATAGTATCTAAAGAATTACATATGTTTAAAATCTTAGCAACAGATTTTTTTGTCAATAAATCAATCTCATCATCTGTTATATTAGTAAGGGTTTGTAGCATTTGATAATTAATTTTTGCGTTTTTAATTCTTTCCTCTTCAACATTACATCTACCAGCTTGACAGTTATACTGCTTAAAATAAGTTTTATATTCATCCCATGTATTATAAAATTTATACATCTTAAATTGGCTCTTTGTAAATATTACTCTTATATCTTCAGCAATAATGTCATGGTCTTCGCCATAAATATCAGTAATAATAGGGGAGTAATTATTCTCTTCTATAAATGTTCTAAAATCAAAAACTCCTAATAATCCTTTTATCCAAGGAGCACGAAACATTGTATTTTTAGTCATTACAGACGGAAGCATCATACCTGCTCCGTCCGTATGAGTAATTGGAACGACACCATTTTTTCTTGTGATTGAATAATCTGTCTCATCAATAAAATCAAATTCACCTGGTACATTAGTTTCAAAATCATCAACAACAATACATCTGTCAATGTCAAATTCGTCCCATTGGTCAGTAGCAGAGTTTGCTAACGCCATATAAGCCAAATGTTTATTAACATTGTTGCCACCTTTAGAATTGATTTTTTCTATCGTCAATCCACACATAATAGTCTTCTCAACTTTATTCCATACACTTTCTTTAATAAAAACCGCTTTCTTTTTACGAATTTGACCAGCAGAAGATGTGAAATACTTATATTTTTCACCATTGTACATGAATCCATAGAATGATAAATCTTTAAACACATCAAAATAATAAACTTGAACTACCATAAGAGCATCTGTTAATTCATCTTTTTTTATTCCAATAATTCTAGTTAATGAAGATTCAAATACAGAAATAATATTATTATCGTTTAATTCATCTTTCCTGAGTATTCTTAATTCATTTTTTTTATCAAATGGAATACTATGCAACTTACAATATTCACTTTTTTTTGACAAAGACTCTTTTTGAGAAATCTTATTTGAAAGCTTTGTTAAAAGTTTTTCTTTTGATTGATTTGCTTTCTTTCTCTTATGTTCAATAATAAGACACCATTTTATATAATCTTTAATATAAATATTTTCTTGTTTAAAGTAATCTTCAGCAGAACTTTTTTTCCAACCATCAAAATCTTCCTTTGAAAATCCTTGTAATTGAAGAATTTCTTCCAACTTTGGTAACATATTATTGACATAATTGCGTTCCTGTCTGTATTTACAATTCATTTCATGTAAGTATTTTTCACTGTTACTATAAAAATGTCCTGTATCAACAGAATACATATTGATTTGTGTATCTAGCATTTATATCACTCCATTACCTTTTTATTTTCTTTATTGAATTTTGCGGCTGCCTGTAAGCTTCGATTAAATTCAATATCCTCCATAATTCTATCTGCTATTGATGACATATCTCCTTGTCCGTTATTATAATTTGTACAAAAATCATCTTCAGAAATGCATCCACCAAATCTACAATTGTAATCTTCTTCCTGAGTTAAATAAACTCTCTTATATTTTTCTCTCAATGTTTTCTTTCTCCTTTTTAAATAATCTTCTTATATCGCATCATCCTTTCCGAAATTCCGAAATAATGTGATCTTTATTCTATTCTTTATTTGTTACTCTTTTAATTCTCTTTATATTATTATTTTATAGTCTTTTTTCTTTGTAGGCGACTAGCTATTATAGGTTAGTCGCCTATACTTATATTCTCTTTTAATTGTTTTCGGTTACATCTATACCAATATCTATATAATCTATTAATGAATCATAATTCTGTTTGCCGGTATCTAAACTACCATTCTTATCTAAGTTTTGAATGTATTTAGTAATTCCAATTTTACTTGGAACACCATTTGGAAGTTTAAGTCGATGACCAGCATAATCCCATATAATATCCATAATCTCAATATCTTCTTTCCTTATGTATAGATATAATTTATAGTATTCATCATCTGGTACATCTTTATAATGCTTGTACATACATACAATCTGGAAGTTATCCGAAATGTTTACTAATATTGCGTTTCCTAAATCTTTATATTTTTCGTTCTTCATACTTTTATTCTCCTTTTATAGCACTTCTTACTTTACAGAATAAAGCAAGAAGTGTCGTTTATCATCTAAATTTACTATCTTTTTACATCAACAAATGTCGAATGGATTGATTTCGCCATTGTTAGTTGCTTTTAAATACTGTGTCAATGCACGACATTTTTCAGAACTAAGTAAACCATTGTCTCTTTTCTCAATTAAGCTATTCAAACAATATTTAATATACCAAGTAGTAGGAGTCCAATAGGTTACAAAATCTTTTGCTTGAGAATACATACTATTATCCTGTTCATAATTCTCCATACTTAAATCAAACCAACTATCCAATTCAAACTTGGAAGCAATATCCGCATAAATCTTCTTGAATAAGAATGAACTAAACAAAACATATTCATAGTTAGTAGACTCATTGTTGAAGAGATTCCAAACTCTTGATTTACATATCTTTTTGAAGTTCTTCTTTCTCTTTGAATGAAAAGGTGAGCAAATAACATTTGTGTTCTTCTCTAATTTTTCAACCTTTGTTAATGTTTTCTCCTGTTCTTGCTCCATAATCTTAATCTTTTCATCACGCTTTTTGTTTTGGTTGTTAATAATCTTTAATGCTTCAATCACACCGTTCTGTGAAGTTGCTAAGATTTTATCAATGTTTGCGTTCTCTGTTTCTACCTTAATTAAATTTTCCATCATATATTTCTCCTTTTGTTATTATAAATCTACAACATAATCATTGTTGTTTAAAAGCTTCTTCATTTCGTTAGACCAATCATCAATTCTGTTGATAACATCCATTAAATTGTTTACACACACATCACTAGAGTTTAATTCTTCCATACAACGCTTAAACTTTATTGGTGCAAGTTCTGTTTCTAACAACTTCTGTAATCTTACAGTCAGACCAGCTAATTCAGTCGCAGAGTCAATTTGACGACCTAAATCATTTTTCTGCTTTGTAAGAAATTCAATTTTAGACTTCAATTCATTGTACTTATCAGCTTCTTCTTGATTGAGCTTAACTTTTCGCTCCAATATATTCTTCTCTGTTTTTAATTCAGAAAGCTGTGTCTGTAATTTCTTTACTTTTGGATTATCATTTTCTAACTGTTTAATCCTATCTATGTATTGCTGAACTTGTCCTTTAGTAATCTTCTTTGTTATGTCCATAGAGTTGATTAAATCTTCTTGTTCATCATTAGACAATGAAGATATTAAGTCTGATGCAATTGTTTTTGAAATTACACCGTCATCAAGAAGTTGTTTCATTGGCTCAGTAAGATTACGTTCTATAGATAAAGCTCTAGCGAGATTTGCCCTAGAAGTACCAAGTTGCTTTGCGATTTCATCAAGTGATAATTTCAGAGTCTCATTATGAGATTCTGATTTTCTATCTCCTCCGTTCTTATATCCACATAGCTTTACATATTCAACTGTAACCTTTCGCTGTTTTGACTCATCATTCTTACTTCTGCCAAAATTAGCAGCAAGAAGAACTTTTAATTTCTTATTCTCATCAATTAAATCTTCTCTGATTCTAATAGGAACCATTTTAATTCCAAGTTCTTTCGCAGCTTTATAGCGTTGATGACCTGATATAATAGTCATATCTGGTGCTACAATGATTTCTGATATAATACCTTCTTCTTTAATAGAGTTCTTAAACTCCTCATACTGTTTACCAGATATATCATCAAAAAATTCAGTGTTACGTGGATGTACTTTTAACACATCAATAGATACATTAGTTATTTCTTTACTCATTTTATTTCTTTCCTTTCTTTAATAAAAATATATTTTACTGCTATAATTTAAGATGAATACACATATTAAGTGCTTCATTATTATATTCTCCATTTAATCTTTAACAATTGCGTACTTTTGCATTGACAAGTTGCCAAAGTTTATTTGGTTGTATATGTAGTTATTCTCTTTTTATATTTAAGTTTAATGGGAATCTTGCTTCATATTTCTGTTTCCTCCTTTTGTTTCTTCAAATGAATTTACTTTATAAACTTCCAACATCTTATTAATTGCCCATTCAATTTCTTGTTCATAACCTTCTTTATTAAGTACATATATATTTGGAGCATTTCTTGGTGGTTTCTTCGGGTCAAGCTGAACACTACCAACTTCTCTCTTAATTAAAAGCGGGTTTTTATTACCAATAGGAGATGTAAGATACTGAATACATTGATTAATAGTGTCTTTTGACATAGAAAGTTCTTTAGCCATAGAATCTATGCTTCTAAAAAATGCTTCAGGTTTATCTTGGGGTTCTGATAACAATTCATTTCCGTTTTTATCTCTTTGTCGTATATAAATATATGAGTTGATGTAAAGAAACGCCATCAATATATTCTCTTTATTAATGCTAGATTCATTCATCATTATAAAATCAAGTTGAGTTGATGTAACTTTTGAAAATTTATCTGTCGCATCAAAATTATCAGAAATGATTTTTATTTCAATCCCAGTATCATATCCAACAGAGTCAAGACTTTGTTTAACTTCAATCATCTTGTTGTTTATCATATATTCCAATACATCAAGAATTTCATGGAATGCTTTTGGTTTATGTTTGGTAGTTTTATATCCGTAAAATTCCATTACTTTACGAATAGTAATCCAGCTATAATCCTCATACGACCTATATCTATCAATGAGTATATAAGTAATATAGAATTTTCGACTAATACCATATTTTGTTTTGATATTTCCTTGAATATAATCATTTGGGAAACGTGTAAAATATTCTGCTCTTTGTTGGTTCATATTTACTCCTTTGTATATACAATTTTATTTTGTGTTTTCATGTTATTTGATTATTCTCTTATTTAATTTACGAGAGTTCGGCAAACGACACCTTCGTGTATGTCTAATTTTTAAATATTAAAATTTTGACAGCACTTTAGTGTATGTATACTGAACAGGACTAAGATATAATACATATTTAATAAGATAGACTAAATAGTAATTTATTCATTACATTCATAAATTACTATTTTATTTTTTTGTTTGTTATATTATTTTCATTGTATTATATTCTCTATACTTTATTCTCTGTTTATATCTTCTTATATCTTCGTTTCTATTACAACTATATTTAACTTTTCTTATTAATCACTAATCTCATATTCGACAGTGCAAATAATAAATCACAACTATCTGGATAAATTATATTTCTCTTATTATCTATTTAATTGATTTATACATTTGATTTTGTAGTGGCTAAATAAATGTTCAATGATTTTATCTCTATAATCTTTATTTTCTCTCTTTGAGAAGATGTTATATAATTTTATCTTCTTAAAGTAAATCATGAATATATTCTCTTTTATATTGGCTATTATTAATCTATACTTGATAAATATTTCTTCTTTTATATCAAACTTGTAATATAGCAATAAAAAAAGACAGTGAAAAAATCAACTGTCTTTTACTTAATCTTATTTTTGTTTTATATTTTAATCTTCTTTTATATTTTCAGCTATTAACCAATTAGATTCTGGTTTTGCTATTAATCTTGCATCCATATAAGCCATTTCCATAGATAAACATGTGGTAGCTTGATAATATCCATTTTTCTTTAAATCCAATACTAATGCTACATCAGGTTTATCATCTTTTCCAAAACATAAAGGAACTAATAATTGTATTTTGTTTTGATAATAATGAGGAACTGCTAATTTATAATTTGCTATTACTTTTTGAATAGCAGTATCTATAACTCCTTTTAATACATCTAAAGGTCTTTCACTATTTTTAATAGAATCTGGCAATCTTTGGGATGTATTTAAGTCATCAAGAATATGTTTATAATTTTTATTTACTTCTAAATGCCAATTAAACACTAATCTTGAAGGGTCAGAAAAGAAATCTGCTCTTTGTGGGAAATCCTTAATTACATCTAATGCTCCTAATTCATATTTATCCTTGAATCCTTTAAAGAACCATTTTTCAGCATTTTCATCATTATTTTTATTTAGTTCACCATAAGCATAAATTGGTTCATAATAGCAAGAAAATAATCCAGTATCAAAAACACAATAATCTTCTGTTTCTATAACCTTACCTTCGTCTTGAAGTTTATTGAAAGTGTATTTTAAATAATTCTTTAAAATATAATTATCTTCATTGTTATCAAAACTCCATTTTTCGGGCAGGGCTTTTCCAGCAAGTTCTTTGATTTTTGCATTATAGTCTCCCCAATCCATATAATCATAAATATCCATATTAATCCTCTCCTTAGTATATATTTTCTTTATTATATCATATTTTTTTGATTTATTAAAGATGATAGATTCTTTTATACTAAAAAAATTAATATCAAAAATGTCATAAGGAATTTCTTTGTATGATTGAACTTCATTAAGGGGAAATTCTTTACTTGTCTGAATGTAAGCTTCTTTCTCACTAAATGCAAAACAAAGTCTAAGATAATTAAAATTTTTAGATTTATTGGTTGATATAGGTACTAAATAAGCATTCATTATACTCTCTCCTTTAATATAAAATAATTTTATTACACTTATATATTCTCTATTTATAATTGGTTTATATAAGAAGTTATATCTATCCCAAAATTCTTTCTTCTATTATTCGCTTTGCTCATAATTTCAGAAAGACCAACCCTTATCAAAGGGTCTATTTTTTGTAGAGGTTTTATTTAAAATTTGTTTAACATGAAATAGGGGAGTTATAGAAATGTAATATTAAAATCTAAGAAAAAATCTATAGTTGTTAATTGGGATTAATTTATTTTTCTTTAAAAATATTAAGAAAATTTCTTTAAAATAACTTAAAAATATATAGGTTTTAGTATAGTGATATGTAGTAAATGTATTAAATTTTGTGTGATTAACAGCATTGTATATGGAAATAATTGGATTTAACTTGATATATCAAAGATAAAATTGCTTGATAATTTCTTCTAAAAACTTTGGGATAATTTTGACATAAAAGTGTTATCGTTCTGATTACTGTTTTATTTTATTATTTGATGATTTAGTGTATTATTTCTGAATTGGTAATTATTTATTTTTATGAATTTTTAGTATTGAAAAGACTGTTTTTCAAGGGTTTGAACGATAAGGTGTACGATAAGTGGTTTGAAAGTAAAAAGCGTGATTTTTGTTAGTAAAATAGGGGATTTGAGAGATTATTTTTGTGGAGGAAAATTGGTAAATTTTTGAGTTGGTGTGTGGATGAAATAGCTTATACCTAGAGGTGATTTTGATGCTTAAATTCTGGTTTTTGCCACCCCCAGTTATCCCCAAAACGACTGTAAAACAATATTTTACATTATATCCTAGTAAGCTGATAGGATATAAAGGGATTAAAAATAAACCAGTAGATTTTCTATGGTTATTATTGGTAAATAAGGTAAAAATATTTTTATCGAATTTTTAAGAAAAAATATTAAAAATTACTTGACAATATAAAAAAGATACTGTATAATAATAACTGTCTTAAAGATAATAAGACAAAAAATAAAAAAGATTTCAAGATTTTTTCTTAAAAATCTATTGACAGATGTTTTATCATCTGTTATAATAATAATGTAAATAAGAAAAGAGTTTAGCCGATTTTGAAAGAGGAGCTAAACTCTAAAAAAAATTGAATATTGTAAAAAGTTAGTACTGACGCACAACTTCTACACAAGTAGTGTAACATCTTTTTATATTTTTGTCAAGTGCGTTGTTTTTTACTTAAAATGTCATTTTTTTACAATTCAAATTTATTTTTTTCTTTTTTACAATTTTACATACTCTATTTTTTTCTAGTTTTTTTGAAAAACTAGTGTACTTTGAAAACAAGAACATAGTTTTTATTATTACAGTTTAAAAGTATTCTGTATAGAAGAAATTAAACTAGCAACAAAAAAGGGGGCTGTTCTGTATAGAACAGCTAACAATAATAAAAGTTGTGTCGAATATTGCATAAACTTAAAAAGACGGCACAAGTATTGCACTTGTGTTGCACAATGTTTTTTGCGTGCATTTTTTCAAAGGTTAGAACTGTATCTAGTTGTCAAAATAAAAAAATTAAAAGAAAGGTGGCATAATTATGGCTACAAAAGCAACTACAACTACAAAAACTACAACTGAAAAAACAACTACAATCACAACTATCGATTTTAAGTTGTTTGAAATCAATTCTAAAAAGGTTGGTTTAAACAACTTAAAGTCACAATATGAAGTCGAATTTAAGCAAGCTGTGGAAGGTTTGTTTGCTCTTGAACTTGCTTTAAAAATTAGTGATGTAAAAAAGAGCATTACTAATGAAAAAAGCAAGGACGGCACTAATAAGGAAAAATTAGAAGGGCTTGAAAATGAACTTCAAGAACTTGAAAAGATTAAAACTGAATATGTCGGCAGTTATAAAAACTTTCAAACAGCTGACGGTGTTGTAAAACTCCTTGCTTGGAGTTACAAGCCTTTGAAGGCTGTGAGCTTCAAGGGTAGCGTTGAATTAGTCAACGCTTGCTATAACTACTATGTTAATAGCAAGGTGACAATTGAAGACACTAAAAATATAAAAGCTGAAATTATGGCTTTTATAAATAATCGCTTGGGTGCTGAATCTAGTTTTAAGCTAACTAACATCAGCACTAGCACGCTTGATTATATCTTGCGTGTGGCGTTCACTAAGTCTGGTACTTTCAACGCTAAGGGTGTTCGTAACTATGAAACACTCAGCAACAAGCAGGTACTTAATAGTAAAAATAAGCTGGTTCGTCAGCTTATTCTCAGTACAGTTGGCGAACGTGTCGGCTATTCTAAAAAGGATAGACCAGCGAAGGTTGCTAACAACCTTTACGAAATATAAGGGGGTATAATTTATGCTAAAATATTTCGGTGTCTACGATACTGACACTAACAGAAAATATGTGAATGTATTTGGTAATACAGTAGAAAATTGTGTTACTAAATACGAAAACTATGTGAATAAAAACCACGGCTATATCGTTAACTTATATCCGATGAATAGCGAAAAAAATAAAAAATTGTTTGGTGCATTGTCTGAAATTGTACCAACGATATAAAAAATCTAACCAAAGGGGCTATATAGTCCCTTTTTTAGTGTAATAAATTTTAACTAATAGTAACTAATATAGGAGTGATGAAAAATGAAAAAATTCAATGTCGTTAAAAAACAATTCAATTTATATAACTATATATTCTCAAAGGGTAGCTGTTATGGTTCTTTTAACCTTATGCACAATAACATTAACCAGCCTTCAGTTTGGTTAATTGATGATTACACAAGTAATAGTATCAAAGTTTTAAAAGGCGATAGATGGGTAACACTCAAACTACACAATAAGTGCGTGGCTGGTTACTATAACCACTTCATTAAACCTTTGATTGATAAAAACGGCTTAAAAGGTCGTTGCATAGTAAAATATTCTCCCAACGAATATATTTCTATGCAATCAAACGACACAATTACAAGGCGTAAAAAGGTTAAATCCATTACGCCTAACCACAAACCAGTTGACACTGGTTTTATGATTTAACACTATAATACCTATAGACTACCTTTTTTGGTAGTCTTTTTTTATTACCTATTAGTTAGTTATTTACAAATTGGAGGTGCTTTAAATGGTAACTTGCTTAGGATTACCAGTAACCGTTATAACATCAGATACTACACCTGACAGCTTATTACTAGATTGTGCAAAACACGCTATAAAATATGGCTTGCACAATCTAGTACCTGAAGATGATATTTTCTTTGAAGTCAACGGCAAACCGTTAATACGCCTGGAATGGGTTGGGCGTATTTACAATGGGAAAATTGGTTGAATTAAATTAAATTTTGCTATAATTTATGCACTATATATTATTTATTGATATAACTATAGTGCGTATTTTTATATAAAGTTCAATAAAAGGAGGTGGGCTAGAAGTGTACGGCTATGTAAAAATTGAAAAGTGTGTATTAGATATGATGCCAGCTGAAAAACACATCATCATTTTTGAAACGCACGAACTTGCACTTGAATACGCAAGAAATAATCTTGTGCTAGAAGTAGGTACAGCAACAATCAATTCTGACGGTATGATTGTGCCTGATAAAGAAACACCGTTAGAAGACGATGAATAGTCGAAACTAGGCTTTATGCCTAGTCTATGCAAGTTGGCTACTTGTGTACTGATGATGACAAGCCAAAAAAATAACGCTACTTGCAAGCGTATAAAAATGTGCAAGGGGTAGATTTACCCACAAGGAGGTTATTATGTCAATTAAAAAATTTGTCATAATTTATTGTGACATTGATAACAACAATATAGATGAAATGCTTTTAAACGGTATCAGAAAAGCTTTTAAGGCTGATTATGATGCCATTTATGAAGTGTATACAACTATAAAAAACCATAACTTGGATACACTCAATTTTTTATTGTTATGCTTAGAAGAAAAAGGCGTAATAATGTAAGAGGGTTTGCGTCATAAAAAAACGAATACTAGGAGGATACCAATGAATAAAATATCTTTAAACGGTTTAAATGCTGAGACAGTAACAATAATACTTCAGAGAGCTTCTGAAGGTGATGGTATAAATTTAAAATATCAATGCAAAAATTGCACTGTATCTATTTTCGCAGACCAGTTAATAGTGGGCGAAGGGAGGATAGATATAGCATTACGTTCTGCTAATGATGAAGAATGGATTCCAACAGAACACGAAAAACACCCAATTATTCCTAGACTACCAATAGAATATTTTAACAACTTTATTCAACAAATAAAAGAGTCGAACAGAAAAGAACTGTTGAAAGTTTGGGAAGCCTGGGAAACAGGAGATTGGATTACAGACTTTTAATTTACATTTTGACACTATTTTAAAACTGTGTTAAAATAATAGAAAAACATATTGAAAGGATGTGGTCTAATTGGCAACAAAAAATGTAAACATTAGCCTAGAAGAAACACTCTTTGAAGAATTTAAAGAGTGTTGTAAAAATAGTTATGGTTTACCATTATCTATTATCACAGAAGGGCTAATGAGAGACTTTTGTGACGGTGAATACGATGTAATAATAAATAAAAAAGGTGTATCATTACGCCGTCACGAAGAAGAAGATAATGAAAAGGCAAATTAATTTTGCCTTATGGTGGGAATGTTGGAAACCTTCTCGTGGTTCTCACCGTAAGTACCATTTATATAAATGGGAAACCAATATCCATACATAATAACTAACGCAACCCAAATGCGTATAAAAATATTTGGGGTGAGGACTCTCACATAAGGAGGCAATTATGCTTAAATTAAAGGAAATGACAGACTTTGAAACTGCCCAGTACCACGGGTTCACCCTCAAAGAGGGCTTTTGGTACGGTGTCAATACTGAAACAGGTAATCCCATCGCCACAAGCACTTGGGAGTGCAATGGATGCGTCAGTATCTATGAACTTCAAGACGGAAAATGGGAAATGGATTGGTACAATATTGAAGAGACGAACTTTGATATTGAAAATATTCCAACTCCTAATACAGAAGACAAACTACCATTCCACCGTTGGCTAAAAGAGGAACAAGGGATTGAATGGGAGGATTGGACTACAAATTATTGTGGTACAATGGCTGAACAGATTGAGGAGGAATACGACTATTATTTCTATGATTTACCAAAGTTTGTTCAAAAATACTTACAAAAATAAATAGGCAACTATAACTAATAACAGTCATCAAATGGTGGCTGTTATTTTTATGCAAAAAATAAGGAGGTATGCTTTATGAAAGCGAAAAAAATTTTAACAGCAACTATACTTACATTTACAACCATACTAGGTGTATCATTAACACCTACGGACGCAACTACAATAATTACAACAGAAACGCCCATTCATTATGAACACGCAAGAATTAAATCTATTGCGTGTATAAACAATATGCCTAGTGTTCATTTCATCGACAGTAAGGGAAATGAGTATGTTTATAATGATTCATTTTACCTTGAAGCTGATAACTGGGATGATGTAATTATAGAGTTAGTATTAGATGACAATAATAATATTGTTGACTGGTACTACTGGAACTAAAAGCAAAATACAAGGAGGAAATAGTTATGAAAAGAATAATTAATGACAAATTATACAACACTGAAACAGCAAAATTAATTGCAAAAAGCGAAACAACAACCGACCATTCAGACTTTGGTTATTATTGCAAAGAAGTATACAAAAAGAAAACTGGCGAATACTTCTTGTATAAATATGGTTTTGTTTATGCTTGTGGTTATACTTGGGAAGAGAAAATTATTCCATTAGAAGTACAGCAGGTAAAGGAACTTTTAGTAGAAATGGGCGAAGTAGATGCCTATAGCGATGAATTTGGTGTAGAAGAATAAAGGAGGTAAATAACAATGAAACATTTATACATCAACAAAAAAGCGAAATTAATTTTAGCAATCATTTTCATGGTTGCTTTTTTATTGCCTTATAGTGTTGGTGCAAGACTTTTATTCGTGGTAATAGCTTTATTAGTATTAAGCGTCACAAAGATTGCGATAGATGTATATAAATCTATTATACACAGCCAAAAGCATTTTGAAACAATGCAACGCAAAAGAGAAGCTGCGAACAGAGAAAAAATAATTGAAACTTGCAATTACATATACAATAACTTATAAAAACAAAGGTTGGAGGTAATAATATGAAAATAAAAAGGGAGTTAAAACAGTTAGTAGACAAGCTAAACGATGAAGTATATTTTACTACAGACCCACCTGTATTCGATATTGTTAATGATGTATATTGGAATTCTAAATATTTCATTGTATGGGTAACTACAAAAAACATCTTGTATGGAACTAAAAGTCAAAATGCAATGATTGACTTATTAAGTGAAATCATCGATGAACAAAATGGCGAAATTGGAATTGGGGCTAGTTATAGCTTTCAGATGTTTGAAACTGCTACAGCTTAATGAAAACAACATTTCTTTAGAAAGGAAGTTAATAATATGATAGTATACAAATTAATTGTTGAAAAAGATTTACTAGGCTACTATTCTAGTAATCAAATCATAGGCATATTTGATTCTTACAGTGCAACTTATGAATCAGCTTACGAAATAAATTGTAATAGACCTACTGAATATACATGTCTTCTTCGCATAGAAAAATATGAAATAGAAATACCAAATGAACCAATAATGAATAAATCATTATTAGAGCTATTAAAAGAAGAAGACGAGTTATCAGACAAGACAAGACGTAAAAGAAAATGGTGTAACAGCCAGCTAAAAGACTATGGCTATTCATCAGAAAAATCTTTCCTAAAAGATATAAAAGATTTGAAAGATTCTGAAAAAGCTCTTTTAGAGTGTAGAAAAGAAATTTCAAAATACTTAGATTATTTAAAAACATTAGTAGAAAATTAAATTGCGTTTTAAGAGTCTTAGAAAGGTAAAGGTGAATAATATGAAAAAATATTTAGTAATTTGTTATGCTGTGCATAATAAAGAGATTGCGAGTCATGATTTATTTGACAATGAAGATGATGCTTACGCATTTCTTGAAAAAGATGCACAAAACACTTATGAAGAAGAAGTGAACAACGCCGATGACGGAGATAAAGATTTAATTGATTTAACAATTAATGATGACGGTACAGCATATATTTCATCATATGATGGAGAATATGAATGGACTTGGGAAGTTGTCGAAGTAAAATGGGGGTTATATTATGCAGATTAAAAATTAACTGATTAAATGCGTGTTTCTTTGGAAGGCGGATGAAGGATATGGAGGTAACAAAGAAGATGAAAAATTTTTTGATTGAAGTCGAATGTGACGGAGATATCGATGTTGAAGGAATGAAAGAACTATTAAAAGATATGATGGATAATCAAGTTAATTGTACAGAAATGGCAATTAGCGTAAGTGAAAAAACAGAGTAAATTCGCATTTCTTTAGAAGATTGGAGGAATACAAGATGAAAAAATCAAACATTAGAGTATTTGGAGAAACCAGTGTTGCACATGTGGAAAAGAGAGGTTTGTTTTCATATGTAGTTGTAAGAGACTGTGACAAAAAAGTAATTGCAAAGTCATTTTCGTTTAGAAAATATATAAATGATACTATTCGTACAATGTTTACAGGAGAGTATTACGCAACAGGTGATTACATATTGGTCGCTGATACTATAAATGGAAGCAAAGAAATTTATAGATGGACTTGAAACTAAGATTTCTTAGTATGATTGGAGGAGTTTTTATGAAATTGATAGCTAAAACTCAAAAAGGAATTGAATACAGGCATTCAATAAAGAATGCCTTTTTTGTTCCTAATTCAAGTGCAAATAAGATTTGTGAATTAATGAACAATGTAAAATTTAGGTTAAATAGAGAAAACGAGCTATGGTATATATACGACTATGATTGGTCACAAGAGGATTATGTGACACACAGATTAAGTATATATAAAGGCATTGTAAAATTAAAAGCAATAAAAAACTAAACTATATAAATAAATTGGAGGGATATTAATGAAAGCAAGAGTTAGATTAAGTTATTCAGTAGAATTAGTTGTTGAAGCAGATAATTTAGAACAGCTGGAAGATTGGGTAAGCGGGACAACTCCAATCGAAGCAAAGGAAATGGCAGAAAAGAATAATAGAATAATTGATGAGAATTATTCAGAAGAAATTCTTCATCGTGTAAGAGATGATGTTTTCCCAGATATTTCAATGAAGGAGCGAAGATAAATGATTGTGTGTGAAACTTGTTTAAACTCAATCGAAAACCACGAAGGAGAACAGTATTCAAGGCAGCTAAGTTCATATGATGATGCTGATAAAATCGTGTATGGAGATTACGACACAGAAGGTAATTTTATTGAAGACGAGTCGGGTGAAGAATATGTTTGTTGTGAATGGTGCAATGAATATGTTTCACCCGATGAAGCATATGAAATTTAGTAATTAAACACAAAGGCAGTTAGGAGAATAAATACCTAGCTGCCTATTTTATTGGAAGAAAGTGAGGAACGAATTATGAAAAAATCTATAAAGAATTTTGATTTGCCAGTTGTGAATGGAAGAGGTAAATCATTTTATGGAAAAGCAATGGTAACTGAATTTGACAACGGAGATATTGAACTTACAAGTTATAACACAATTGTTTGTAGAATTCATAAAGGCAAATTTCAGAAATTATGGAATGGATATTCAGCGACAACAATGAGACATATAAATTCTTTTCTTGATTTTTACGGAATTGAAGGTGGAGGAAAGACATGGTGGAATAATTTAAAAGCAGTATAAGGGGAATGATTATGAGTAAAAAATATGATATAACAACAACCGATTTATCACGATTTGGATACAGAGAACTTGCAATGCTTGAAGAATTATTAAAAGCAATGCGTGAGCAAGGTTTACCCGATGACTTCTATGGTGACGAAGTAGTGCCGATGATGAATTTTTATAGTGGAAATGTGTTTCTTGTTAATTCTGATTATCAAGTAGCTATGATGAACGGAGATAAATTAGAAAATTTTTATTCACTTGGCTATCATGGAAACGAGGGATTTTTGGATGAACTTCTTGAACAATATAAAAACGGAGAAGTTATGGATGAAGATATTGAAGAACTTGCAAACATTTGTAAACAAAAGGGACTTAATGATGAAGCAGAAAAAATTATGACAAAGGCAAATATAGAGGAGGAACAAATGATGAGTAAATACAAATTATATACAGCACATTCAGCTGGCATAAAATATGATGGAGACAAAAAATATAAAATGGTAATTATCACAAAATGGAAAGACACAAAAGAAGATTCGCCAGAAGAAGGACATAAAGCATATTATTTTACGCCTGATAACAAGTATTTAAGTGAATGTATTGAGGATGAAGATTGGTGTAGAAGGATTTACGAATCATATCCAGAAAATATGAGATTTAGAATTGAAAGGAAGGTTGAGTGCTATGCTGAAAATTGATATGTGGTATGGAGATAAACATACGGAAGCAGATCGAATTGATATATCGTTTTATGATTGCGACTGTATTTATAGAGGCAATATTTATAAAAATGGAAAATGTATCGGAGATTATAGTTGTAATAATTCAGTTGAACTTGAAAAAGCATTCCCCCAATTAACTTTTAATTGGGATTGAAATTGTAATTTCAGGGGTGATAAACATGGCAGAAAGATACATAAAAGAGTATGCAAATGATTGTAAGAGAAAAATTGAAGAAAATAATCTAATGGGGAGTAATGTAAAAAATAAGGCAATTGCAAAAATCAATAAGGCTGTAAAGCTAAGGGATAGAGAACTGATCACGGCAGATGAAGCGATTAAAATAATATTGGAACGATTTGGAGCTTAATAGAGAGAATAATAAGACAGATACAAATAAATGTGTCTGTCTTATTTATTGAAAAGGAGAATGCGAAATGAACGGATATGAATATATTTGTGGAACAGTAGCACGATTTAGAAAGAAATTTCCAAATTTATATGAACGAAAAGAAAAGAAGCCTGTGTTCATTGATTCAAGCTTGTTAGACAATATTGAAGATATTCCAAACACAATCAAAGCAGAACTAATAGGTAAATCAAGAATATCACGGATGAACAGAGAAGACTTTGTAATCAATACAGAAGATGAAAATGGATATAAATATTATCTTGATATTGATTGTAGTTGCTATGACTTCTATAAAAACGACAAATTGATTTATTCAGTATTGCACGTAGATGGTGCAAGATGGAATGTATATAAGGCAAATATCTATGGATATTATGACGATAATGATTTGCCAGTAAAATCAGGTGAGTTGAATTGGAGTAAGAACTTAAATTTTAAGTTAAACAGAATTGACATTAGTGCTTATGAAAGAGAGGTTGGTTAATATGTTAGAAATTAAAAGTTATTTAGGATTTACAGACAACATAAAAGAACCACAAAAGACAAAAGTGGAAAATACACTAGATCACTTATATAGATACAATGGAAAAATAATGAGTGCAGTAAATTTCTTATGCACAAAAATACTAGAAGGTGGTTATCTTAAAGTAGAAAAGAATTACACAACACTTAAAAGAAATGGAGAACGCACGAAACCGAAAACGCTATATATGTTTTTTGACAAAGATACGAAAACATATACAGAATTAAAGAAAACAGAATATGATTTTGTGCAATATCTCCTCGACAATAAGATTGACACAGAAGAAAAAATACTTGCTAGAAGTAAGGCTGATATTGAAAAGATGGAAACTGATAAAAGAGCAAAGGAAGAAGAAAGAAAAAGACAGTTAAAAGAAAAAGAGGAGGAAGACAAATTTAAAGAATGGATGTTTACCGAAACTGCCAATCTCCCTGATTTTCAGATTGAGATAATTAATTCAATTTTTCTTTCATTATATGGAAAGGAAGAGTCTTGGAATTATACTCTTGCAGTTTGCATTAATAACTATGATAAACCAAGGTGCAAAGATGAAGTGAAATCAAGATTGCACAACGATAATAAGGCAAGTATTAAGATATTTGAATGTCTTACAGGCTTAAAGTTACCAAAGGGATATAAAGATAGAATAGCATATCTTGATAGTATTACAAGTGCAGATTTTAAAGAAGCTGTTGGTTATAAAATACATAATAAATCAGAAAAAAGAGGGATAGAAAAAGAGGTGCAGAAAGAGGAATTCTATATATTGTTAAGAAATTTTACATGGCAGAAAGTGCTTGCAGAACCTGTTAAAAAATATGGAATTAAAATGTTTTTGTTTTGTGATTGTGATACATGGAAATTATCTCATGAAGAGACAGGATTGAATATTACATCAGGAAAAAACAAAACAGAATGTATGCAGAAATTAAAAGAATGTATTAATAAAAACGGTAAAGATAAATTTAATGAACTTATTGAAAATAGAAAAAAAGGAGTTTTTGAAAAAGCAGGAGTAAATCCAAAGTTAGCTAGTAAGGTGGCATAAATCATCTTACCTTTAGAAAAAGAATATACTACATAAAATCAGTTGAAAGAACTTTTTATATGGAAAGCGAGGTAAAAAATTATGATGACAAGAGAAAGATTTTCAGAGACAAACTGGAAAATGAGTTATGAGGAATATCAAAAATGCGATTGTACTAAATGTAAAAAAGAAGAATGTCCACACAGAGACGCATATAGAAGATTACCAGAAATTGATGGTGGTCTTGGTTTGTGTCCTAATTTGAAGGGAGAGTGATTGATATGTATCAGTATATAGAATTTATTGATGGTAGTAATCCTTATATCAGCAAAACGGAAAAGGATTTCAAATGGATGTGTGAACATTATGTTCTCATTCCGATTGCAAAAAATTTCTGGAAGGCAACTGATAGAATTTATTATAAAGTAGTTGGCTTTGTAGATAAAGACAAGAGAGCTACTTTTAACAGAAATTACAAAACTAAAGCTGGTGCAATGAATGTTATCCGAAAGGCAATTAAGGAAAAGAAATTTGAATGCATTGTTCTGAGAAAGGAAATTGAAGATTTACGGAATGATGAACACTTTGATATTTCGGTGAGTACACCGATCAAAACATGGAATTTAGTATAGATTGGAGTGATGGAAAATGAGAAGAACAACTAAAAAAGAACGAAAAGAAAATGCAAATAGATTTTATAATATGTTTATGAATAGTAATTGCAATCAGGCAGCTATTGTTGTTGAAAGAACAGAAAGTAGTAACCCGAATATCAATAGGTGTAGATTCATAGCAGTTTCATCAACACTTGCATTTATGGAAAATCCAATAGTAATTGCAGAGTCTGTATCTGGGATTACAGGTTGTTTTATGGAATTATTAGATAATATTAAGCCAAGAAGAGGAACAGAAAAAACATATTTTGATGATTGTTTTAACGATTGGCTTGAAGAAACGTATAAGTTCAGAATTACATATAAGGATGGACTTGTATTTATGTTGGAAAAGAATATTGAAGAAACACAGTAAATAGCAATTTCATTTTAAGATTGGAGAGTGATTTTATGATAAGAACCATATGTCCTAATTGTGGAGAAGAAATTAATTTAAAAGAATTAAGTCAGAATAAAGAGACTTTAGAAAATTTTTATACAAAGTGTGATAAATGCAAAACAGAATTTGATATTGATTTTGATATGTCAAATTTGTTTATTACTGATATTCCTAAAATGGCAGATTTTAAAATTCTTACGAAAGAAGAATTTTTACAGTCATATAGTTATTTAACAGAAAAAGAATACGATATAACTAAGTTATACATGGATTGGTTAAATGTAAACTACAAATCAAACAATAAAGTTATTCAGACTATAAGAAATCTCCTTAAAAAATGCAATAAATTAGAAAACGAATCCAAAAAACTTTATAAAAAGGCAGATAAATATTTGGACAACGGAAATGAATTAGAGTGGGAAAGTTGTTGGGAAGAAGCCATCGAAAAAGAAAATCGTGCTTTGGGTATTAAAGATGTGCTAAAAGAATTTGGCTTTATCAAATAAGGCGGTAAGATTAGGAGTGATGATATATGAAAAAAGAAAAATTAAAGGAATACTTATTAAAACAAGGAGTATGGGAGAGGGAAGTTGATGAACTTCTTGGAAATTTTCATGACAATGTAACAGAAACTGATTTACATATTGTCGCAATATTTGATTCAGCGTTTGATTTGGCAGATAATTATATTGATAATGTGATTAGATTATCAGATTATCATATTATAGCAGTTATTGATTATACAGAACTTGGAAATTATATTGCAGAAAATGATGATGAATATGTTGCATTAAATTCTGGAAGAATCGTGGAATTTGAATTATAGAAAGGATAGTTGATTATATGAGATTGCATCTATTTTGGCTTGATAAGAATTGGAAGAAACGTGGTGATTGTGCAAATAATTATCATCTCATTGTTGATATGGAAAATAAAACATATAAGGTATATACGAATGCTTTTTATGGATATTATCATCCAGAAGATATTGAGGTTAAAAAGAAATCGGATATTGAAGATTACATAGAGTATTTAAAGAGAAATGGATTTACAGAAATGGAGTGATGAATTATGTTAAAAGCAATAAATATTAAATGGGACACAGATAATAAGGAAACATTACAGGATTTACCAAAGGAAATGGTAATCCCTTACGATTTAGAAGTTAATTACAACCCAGATGACCCATATCAAGAAGAAATTTCAGATTGGTTGTCTGATAAAGTTGGATTTTGTCATGAGGGGTTTGAGTTAGAAAAGGGAAATTTTGAACAAATTTTAAACGACCTTAAAACAATGACATTTCAAGATGTTGTAAATAAATACAATGACTTATATCAATTTGAAATCCCTGTAGAATGCGAGGATAACATTGTTTATGATGACGAAGATTTGTATGAATTTCTTGAATTATTTGATGCAGAAATTGCTGACTATGAGGATAATTTTGTAATTATAGTTACATCTGATAAATCTGATAAAAAATACTATAAAGTACCTTCTGAAGATGCTGAGAATCGTTTTGGTGAGGATAGGGCAGACGAAATTCTTTTATTCTTCGATAAAATAGAAGAAATAGCTTCGCCGAATATATTTTCTCTTCGCATATGTAAGTTTGAAATTTTAAACTGTATTGAAAAACACGAAAACTATGATAGTTGGGGAGACGCTGAGTATGGAAATGAAGAGAAAGCTGTTGACTACAATCTCTGCATTGACAATAGTGCAGAAAACACAGAGTACAATAGTGCTTTCTATCGAATATTTAAAAACGAAAAAGGTCTTTGGGAGCACGATAAATTGAAAGATTGTTACCCATATGAGATAGACTTTTCGGATGAATATTGGACAGTCAAACTAAAAGAAGCTGCTAAAAAAGCATATAAAGAATTGTGGAAGGAGTGATGAGATATGAAGTTTAAATGGAATTTGCAGCCAGAGTTTCAGAGATATAAGGCAGAACAACATGTATATATAAACGAAGAAGGAAGTGGAGAGTATATTGGGAACGTAAGAGTTGGGAATCTTTGCTTTGATATTATTGATTGGGGAAATCACTTATGGTTTGACTTGTACGTTGGTGGTGTTGATACAGGATATGGATATGGGGCTGATAAATATCCGTATGATTATTGTGATGTCGCAAGTTTTTCATGGAATGACGACTTAACAAATGTATCTGATGATGATTTCAAAAAGGAACTGGAAGAATATATTGAAGAACATATCAATGCAATGGAAGGCTATGTGACAGACTTTAAAGCAATTCCAGTTAGTTTGATTGATAAGGCAAATGAAGAGTTAAGGGAGTGGTAATTATGAATGTTAAAAGATTATATGGTTATTCCGTAAAGGATTTAGCAACAGGAATTGTTATTGCTGATAGTGTGGAAGAAGCAAGAGAAAAAGTAAAAACTGCATACAATGCACATTCTAATGAATTTAATGCTAAAACAGATTGGATTGAAATATGGAAATTGGATGAAAATTCATGGTTTGAAGATCATCCAGATGTGTTGGAAGTATTGGATTATTAGATTGAATCAAGAGTTTCTTTGGAAGAATGGAGGAAAATATATGGACTATGTAAAAGGTAAAGGATATTATGTTGGTTGTTTTGATGAAAATGATATTGCAAACAAATTAGATAAGAAAGCGGTAGAAAAGGCAAAAGAAGAAACAGGTTTAAAATATACGAATCAGGAAATTGTATATAAAAATAAAAAACCTGTTGGAATTAAGTTATATGTGTGCGATTTACAAACAATGAGAATATGATGATGAAATGAGGATTTACTAGGAAGGTGAAATTATGAGTCAAAGCAATTACGAAAAATATGCGGTGGTTAAGCAACAGGAATTATTACACAAGGAGAGAAATTTACAGCAAGCTATTAGTTGTCTTAGAGACAGAAGAAAATTTGCTTCGTTGCAATCTATTGATAGTGCAATAGATTTTGTTGCTGATTTATATGATTTGTCTATTGATGAAGTTAAAAGAGCAGTGGATGGAGAAGAATATTGGTGTGTATAACTATTATATTAAAAAAGAATTGTAAAGAATAGAGGTGTCGATAAATGAGCAGAAAAACAAAAAATATAGATCATGAGCTTTGTGATTATGATGAAGCATATGATCGTGAATCTGCAAGTGATATTGGATGGTGTGGTAAATGCAAAATTCCAGAATGTCCATATAATAAAGATTTGAATGAAAAGAAACGAATGGGTTGGAATAATACGATGAAACGATGATTTCAAATTTAGAAAGGAATGTGATGTTTATGAAAATAACTATTACCTATAAATTGTATACTGATGGCGATTACAGCTTGAGAAATGCTGATAAATTTGGCTGTACGGATAAAGAAGTAATAATAGATGATGATGAATATTATGATTTTATTGATTTTGATAAGGGAATAGCAATACCTAGCCGTAGTTATTATGATTATATCGGTTCAGTAGAATTTATAGACAAAGAAGACTGGATTTGTAAAGATGATGCAAAAGATTTTCTGTGGGAGTTTTTATGCGATGGTATACATATATCATATACTCATTATTGGTTGCTTGAAATGTTTTATAAAGTTATGGAGTCCTTAACAGAATTTATTGATAGTTACAAATCTGGAACATCCGTATCTAAAAAATATTTACAAGGAAATTGGAGAAATACAGAAATTAAGGTTGAAATAACAGAATAAATCGGCTATTTAGAAAGGAGTTATGTTGACAATATGAAATTATATTGGGTGTCATTGCTTATTCAAGATACAGAAAATAGTAAGCCTTGGCTTTCTGCAATGTCAAGTGGATGTACAAGTCTTGAAGAAGCTATGAAAACGATTAAAAGAGGCAGAAGTAACTATAGGGTGTTATGTGCATGGATTGATACTTTTGATGAAAACAATGATAAATCCACTGTATTTCATGAATGCTATGTTAATGCCATTTGTAATGTAGAATAATATGAAACGGAAATCTCAAAAGGAAGGTGATTATATGAAGATATTGTATTATATTGGATTTGTTTTATTATCATTTATAACTTTGGGTGCAATAGATATAGATATTGCATTTACTAATGGTCAGCATTTAATTAGAACTGGTTGGTTAGGATTTATTTTTAAGTAATTAAATTTATTTTAGAAAAGAGGAATAAATATGTTGTTAGTACAGCTTAAATGTGAAGAAGATAATTTGGTTGTTAATTTAGAAGTAGGTGTTAAGCCTACAATTGGAGATACAATTCATGTTAAAGGAAAGAGTTATATAGTTGATAAAGTAATATGGTGTATAGAAGAATTTCCTGGACAATCAGGGATATTAGCCTATATTAAAAGAGAAAAAGATACTTCTTTTGAAGATAATAATAAAAATATTAGGATTGATTGCGAATTAGGGAATGGACACACAAAACGTGAATCTGTACGTGGTTATTGTAAAACATTTCCGTTTCCTTATATAGTGTCATTTAATGAGGAAGGGAAATATGAAGTAATAATCAAAGGAATAAAAGCGATTGCAAGAAAACTTGAATAATTTTATTTTGAAAAAGAGGGAAATTATGAGATGGAAAAAGCAAATAAAAATTAAGCCTTATTACGGAGAGTTAAGGCGTTCTACTGTATTTACATGGTTGCCAATCAAGTGTGAAAATGGTGAGTGTGCATGGTTAGAAAAGGTAAATTTAGTTGAAGAATATACAATCGATTCTTCAGGATTTGGTCATTGGGTTAATAAGGAGTTTGAATAAAACAGAGTTGTATATAAAAATCTAAAACGAAAGGCTAAAATGGTGATGGTTATGGATAATAAAGAAAAGGATTTATTAAAAAGAATTTCAGACTTATGTTATCAATCTTCTGAAGAAATTTACGATGACAGCAAAGAAAACGGAACTGGTGGTATTTTGAATTTGTGTGACCAGTTATATGAGAAAATTGATAAATATTTAGAGGGATAATATGTTTAATGAAACTCATATTTCATAAAGAGATTAGAAAATTTTCTAATCTCTTTTTTAGTACCAATTATGGTACTACACAAATGATATTATACAAGAAAGGAAGAGATATATGGTAATAAACTTAAATTTCACTTTGTCTTCTGTGGACGCAGATAGATTATTGAGGTATAAAGAAAAAGACAAATGTGAACATTTATCGACTAATGATTACGCAAAGAAATTATTAGAAGATGAATTGTTTAAAAATGTTTTTACTAAGAGTATTGTTTTTAATCGTTAATTATGTTATTATAAAAATAAAAAGGAGAGATTATTATGTTCGTAGATTTAATTAGTTGTGCTATCGCTTTGTTTGTAGTATTTGGTATTCCATCATTGTTAGATAGAAAAGCATCTGAACAAAGAAGTAGAGATTTAGAAGAAGAATTCAGGAAAAGAGAAAATTATTAATTATATTTAACGGTCTTAATGACACAATTAATATTTACGGTAACACTGTAGTGAACATAGACTCAGATGGTGCGACAATTAATATATTCGGAAATAACAGTAAAGTAAACATTAATAGTAGTGGAAACTGTCGTAATATAAAAGTGAATATATATGCTAATAACACAAGAGTATGTTCTCAAGGAGAGGTTGCTGCTATAGAATGTTATGGTGTTGGTTCAATGATTTCTTGCTACGGTGAAAAAGCATTGTCAGGGCTAAAAAAGGTAATTGGATTACTATGGCGAAGGGTAATGAGTTTTATGAAGTTATCACAAATAAAATTATAGATTAATCGGAGGTAAAATTATGAAAAATAAATATAATTTAAGTTTAACACAAATTGATAAAATCGAAAAAGACATTATAGAATTAAGTTCATCTGTTAGCTATATAGATTTTTGTCAACACATTATGAGAATGAGATATATGAAGAAATAGGCAGTATCTTAGATGAATATTGTGTAGGAGACTATGATTTTATAGTTCCAAACTCAGTAGACGTTATAGACATTTATCCTCATATATATTCTAATATGGAACACAACCTTGGGTATGATGGAAAATATTTATACGAAATTTTCGATTGCCTAGTTTCTCCTGATGACTATGATAAAATAGTAGAAGACTGTGATACTTACTTAGAGAAGTTGTATGAAAAATATGAAGATTATGTTCCTTTTTAGACTCGAGACAATAAGCATATGAAGGTTGACGAAAGAGATGTATTGGAAATCTTAGGAGAATTAGATAAAGCATACTAAGCACTTGACATACTACGCAATGTGTAATAAACTAATTATATGTCAAGAGCTAAATTAAAAAAATAAAACATAATTAAAAAAGGAGTGAATGTTATGTTAGAAATAACTATTAAAAATTGGGAAAAATATAAGGATTATTTAGGAGTTAAGACAGTTCCTGAATTAGCAGAAGCATTAAAAGTTAAAATTGAAACATTAGAAAATTGGATAAGTACAGATAAGAAACCAACTGATTATGCAGAACAGTTAATAACTAAAAAACTTAATCATATAGTTAGAGATAACTATGTACAAAAAGCATATAATTCTGGAAAAGAAATGAAAAAAGTGGCTGGTGATAAACTAAAAGGACTAAGGACACAATTAGTATATTACATGGAATATCATGATAGAGATGGCTGTTTTAATACCATTCTTCAATTAAACTTATTGACAGATATTAGTTCAGAGTTCCTTGATATTTTACTTCTTGATTGGGATGAAAAAGATAAAGATTATCCTAAAAATGGGACTTTTTACTGTGTTCTACAAACATTTACAATGGCATTAATGTAAGAAATATAACCTCAAAAATTATTTTTGAGGTTATATTTATATAAACAAATTAGAGAAATTATACAAGGAGGATAAAGATATGGACATTAAGATCGTACTAGGAAGTAGTTCAATAAATATTTATACACCGTACAATAAGGAATTTGTTATTAAAATTAAAAACATAGGTTCTGCAAGATGGAATTCATCAAATAAATGTTGGACAGTTCCAAAAGAATATATTGATAATGTAAGAAATATTATGGTAGATGTTTTTGGTTATTCTGACATAGATAGAAATGAAACAATTGATGTTAAAATAAAATTTTTAGAAGATTCTTTTGCTTGCAAAGAGTCTATAAGAGTGTTTGGAAAAGATATTTCTAGTGCTTATAATAGAGATAGTGGTGCAAGAGTCGGTAAAGACGTAGTCCTTATTTCTGGTAAGATTAAAAGTGGAGGCAGTGCAAAATATTGGTGTTCAGAAGTATCTGCTGGGTCTGTTTTTTATTTATCAAAAGTTAATAAAAATATATTTGAAAAAGAGAAAGATAATCTTCCATATAAAATTGAGATTTTAGAAATTAGAGAAGATATGGAAGAAATATCAGAATTAATAGCAGAAAAAGAAAAGCTACTTGCTAGAATTACTCAAATCAATCGAGTTTTAGGTATTGAAGAAAAGAGTTGATATGACTAAATACTTGCTTAAAAGATTTGGTATGCTAAAAGTAAATAAGTATGTTGAATATGTTATACATCCAGATATACTGTTGGTATATGTATACTATTTTGATGATTGGCATACTGTATCAAAAAATGATGTTGTGTTATAATAAGATAATATAAAATATGAAAAAAGCGAGGTAATTTTTATGTCAGTAAAAGGAATTTATTTTAAAAAATTTAAAAATGTAAGCGATTTATATTTAACCGTTTGGGGAGAAGGGGATACAAAAGCAACACAGATTGTAACAGCAGTTTGTAAGTTAATATATAAATGGTACAATGATGGTGATGTATTTGACAACAAACATTATGTTGACGGTTGGCGTAATAATATATCAAGTTATGCAAATTGGTTAGACCAGAATACAGATAAGGGAAGTGAAATTTTACTCTTTATTTAAATCAGGTGAAGAAATTGCTAAAGGAAAAATTGAAATTCAGTGGGAAAATTAATCCTGAAAAATTCGAGGTTTGTATAAGAAAGGATGAAAGCCGTGAGTAAATATATACCTAAATTTTCAAAGAACGAAAATAATTTATTAATATTAAGCGATGTGTTTAGTGCAGAAGATTGTCTTAGATATGCAAATGAACACAACATGAGAGTTTTAATGGAATGTACTACAAGTACATCTAGTGTAGAAATTATGATGGCATTTCAGAAAAATGGATTTAATCACAAGTTATTGGAAAGAGAAGTATATGCACCTGATGGGATTAAACTATCTCCAAACATATTATGCTTATTTGAGAAAAGTAAAGTGCAGGAGATTATAAAGGAAGTTTAAGCTTAAATGGAAATGAAAGGAGAATATAACTATGGAAATAGTAATGAACAAAGTGGCAACATTAAGTGACAATCAGTACAATAGAATTACAAAAGGAGACAGGTTTGACAGAGATATAAGAGAGCTTTTAGGTATTCCAAAAACACAAAAAGTTAACATTGGGGATACGGTATGTACGATAGGACAGACATCAAACAAAAAAGATGTTTTTAAATACACATGGAATAATAGAGATATTTTTTATGTTGTAATCAATCCAATGGGTGATAAGATGGCAATGTGTTATTCAATTTATTAAAGAGGTGATTGATATTGGAAAAGATTTTAGTAAATAAGATTAGATGTAAGAGATGTGGAGATGTTATTGAAAGCACGGCTCAACATCAGTTTGTAGTTTGTAAATGTGGAGCTGTGGCAATTGACGGCGGACACTATCATTTAAGTAGAACAGGAAATCGAGAAGATTGGGAAGAATTAAGCAAAATTATAGATTAATAAGAGGTTATTTTTAAGACAAAGAAATAATCATTTTCAACGGAAATAAACTAATGAGAGAGGCGGGAATTCCTGCTTCTTTTTTAATACAAAAACGAGGTGGTAAAATGTGTAGACATAGAAATAGAAAGAATAACTATATGCAATTAAGTAGATTTATCTGTTTAAGTTGCTTACATACGGATACAGTAGCAATAAATGGAATTCAAAGAGGATCTTCTCAAAGAGAATATGGTCATATTAAAGATTCCGTTTGTGTAAAGTGTGGTGATGTAAAGACAATAGAGGTCAGAGAAAATGATTATTTTCCAGATATTATGGAAATGGCAGTAGAGAAACATAATGAATTGTATAATGATAATGTAAAAATAGAAAATTTATATTGAAAAAGTAGTAGAAATAAAATAAAATATGATTAGAGAATATATTTAAGAAAGGATGTAATATTATGTTAGGATTATTAGGTGTTTTAGGTTTTTTAGGAGCTTTAGGTATT